>Ga0209091_10001084_pt1 | contig 24613 bp, 17 predicted proteins | sample ArcticOcean_MG_C_6_FD_187438 | JGI IMG/M metagenome (GOLD analysis project Ga0209091, IMG submission 187438) | Marine microbial communities from western Arctic Ocean - ArcticOcean_MG_CB8_128 (SPAdes) (version 2) | ecosystem: Environmental > Aquatic > Marine > Oceanic | place: Arctic Ocean...
CTGCTCCCGCAATTGGTGCATTAAAAGTTGCCGCAATTCCTCCGGCGGCACCGCAGGCAACAAGGGTGCGCACGTGATTTTCAGAAAGTTTTAAATACTGTCCAACGAATGAACCCAAAGCTGAACCGATTTGAGCGATTGGCCCCTCGCGTCCAACCGAGCCTCCGCTTGCGATACAAACTGAAGACGCCAGAGATTTAACAATCACTACACGAGGACGAATCTTGCCGCCACGCAGTTCAATAGCTTCCATTACTTCCGGGACGCCATGCCCCTTTGCCTCACGGGCAAAGTAATAGACCAGAGGCCCCACTATTGCTCCGCCCAGAGCTGGGATCAATATCAAATGCAGTGGATACCATTCTGTCAGTAATCCGGAAATATCTCTGTAGGCTAAAGTCTGAAACCATTCAATAAGTCGACGGAAAAGAACTGCTCCCAATCCGGAACCGATTCCGACGATTAGAGATGTGACAAGCATGACTGATGAATCTGCATCAAGCATGCGCCATTCTGAGAGATTTGATTTAACAAATTCTTGACATTGGTTCAGTAATTTTTTTGAAAATTTCATACTGTATAGTTCTAAATCTGAAAAAATTTAGATATTTAATTAAGTCCAAACCGAACTAAATTTTTGGTGAATACTTTTCATAATAATACAGTCCAGACTTTTGAAATATCAAAAAAACAGCTTGTATGCGGTTATGACTTTTCAAAAGAAATTTGTTTATTTACATTGCCTGTTGAACATTCAGTTGAATCGTGGAAAAAGCACGCATTGTTATTATCAAAATGGAATTCTTCGTTTTTTGAGTTACTGCTAAGCGGTAATGGAGAGGGGATGCGGGCGGCGTCATGTTGTTTTACCGGGATTCCCTTTTTCATATTTGCTTGTTACAAAACAAAAATAATGAGAGTATTGTATTCAGTTTTGGCTGCCCTGTAAAACTGATGTGTGTTTGGAAAAATATCACAAAGAGGCACATTTGCAAAGATAGAAAAGGAGAATCATGAGCAATGTATTGACTATGATACTGGCTGGAGGTGAAGGCTCTCGTCTGAAACCCTTGACTGCAGTGAGAACCAAGCCCGCAGTTCCTTTTGGCGGAAATTACAGAATTATCGATTTTGTGCTAAGTAATTTTGTAAACTCAGGTTTATTGAAAATATTTGTCCTCACCCAGTTTAAGTCACATTCGCTCATGCAACATTTGCGTGAAGGCTGGCGTTTTTCATCTGGAATTGTAAAACAGTTCATCGATCCTGTTCCGGCACAAATGCGGACCGGAAAAAAATGGTATGAAGGAACTGCAGACGCTATTTTTCAAAACATTAACTTGATAGATGATGAAGATCCGGACCAGGTTTGTATTTTTGGAGGAGATCATATTTACCGTATGGATATCCGACAAATGTTAAAATTTCACAGCAAGCGTCAGGCGGTTCTGACGGTTGCGGCTATTCCAGTGCCTGTTAAAGATGCACATCTTTTCGGTATTATTGAAGTGGATGAAGAATGGCGGATGGTTAGTTTTGAGGAAAAACCAAAAAGAAATCCAAAAACGATTCCAGGAAATTCTGATTTTGTGCTGGCCTCAATGGGTAACTACATTTTTGAACGAACTCCTCTGGTCAAAGAACTGAAGAGAGATGCAGCTGATAAAAAATCAAGTCATGATTTTGGTAATGATATTCTGCCCAGAATGTTCCCTGATGGGAAAGTATTTGTTTACGACTTCAGTCAAAATAATATACCAGGAGCAGAGGAAGAGGAAAAAGGTTACTGGAAGGATGTTGGCACACTCGATACATTTTGGGAAGCCAATATGGATTTGGTAGGCTTACATCCTCATTTTAATCTCTACAATAAAAAATGGCCTGTGCTGACTTATATTCCACCTCTTCCTCCGGCAAAGTTTGTCCATTTCAGTGACTCTCGTACAGGACATGCTATTAATTCAATGATTGGCTCAGGTACTATCATCAGTGGGGCTCTTGTAGAAAATTCTATTGTAGGCTACAGTGTCCGAATTCACAGTTTTGCTCATGTTGAACACTCTGTTATCATGAACAATGTCGAAATTGGACGAGATGCAAAAATAAGAAAGGCCATCATAGATAAACATGTACGCATAGCACCTGGTGCAAATGTCGGGTATGATCTTGATACAGACAGAAAAAAATTTCAGATAACCGAAAACGGAATTGTCGTTATTCCAAAAGGAGCCAAAGTTGCCTGAAAGGCTAAGTATTATTTTTGCGGCATCTGAAGTTGAAGGTTTCTCCAAAAGCGGAGGACTTGCTGATGTAGCACGAGCTTTGCCATTGCATTTAAAATCCATGGGACATGATGTCCGGATAGTTACACCGCTTTATCACTTAATCCCCGAAAATCATAAAACTGAAACGATCATTCCTGCGCTTGGTGTACCGCTGGGAAGCGAAGAAAGTTGGTGTGCAGTTCGTCAACTTGAAATGGAAGGTGTTGTAGACGGGAAAATGATAAGTGTTCCAGTTTATTTTATTGAACACGATCACTACTTTTTCAGAAGTGGATATTACGATGATGGTCTGCACGAATATCCGGACAATGCTGCACGGTTTGGTTTTTTCTCAAAAGCAGTTTTGCAGCTTTGCAGAGCATTGGAATGGTATCCGGAAATTTTTCATGCAAACGACTGGCATACTGCTCTTTTGCCGTTTTATCTAAGACAGTCTCAGCAGGAAACTGACGAATTCAAACAAAGTAGTTCTGTCCTGACCATCCACAATGCCGGATACCAGGGCAATGCTCCCGGAACTTTCAGGAACTCCCTTGAAATTCCCCTGGATTATTTTGTTGCGGAATTGTTTGAAGACCACAATCAATTGAATTTACTCAAAGGAGGTATTTATTTTGCCGATCATGTAAACACGGTCAGTCCGGGATATGCAGAAGAATTGAGAACTCAACTTGGTAGTCATGGTCTGCATGAAATATTCACAAGAAAAGGTGAAAACTTTTCCGGAATTATGAACGGTTGTGATTATGATGAATGGAATCCGGAAACAGATCCTCATTTGCCTGCATGTTTTAGTGCAACTGATTTAAAGGGCAAAAAGCAGTGCAAAAAAAAACTGCAGGAGATTGTTAGTCTGCCTGAGTTGCCGGATGTTCCTGTAATTGGCATGGTCGGCCGCTTAACCTGGCAAAAAGGTTTTGAATATCTGCTTCCTGCTTTGCCGCAAATTTTAAGTTTGGATGTGCAGGTGGTAGTTCTGGGAAGTGGCGAACCTTTGATTGCAAATGCTTTTGACAAGTTGCAGCAAAAGTTTCCGACAAAACTTGGCTGGTATAATGGTTACAATAATGAATTGGCACACTTGATTGAAGCAGGCAGTGATATGTTTCTGATGCCCTCACTGTATGAACCATGTGGATTGAATCAAATGTACAGCTTGCGTTATGGTACTCTTCCTATTGTAAGAAGAGTCGGTGGTTTGAAAGACTCCGTTATTCAATTTGACGAAAAACTGGAAACTGGTAACGGATTCATTTTTGATGATCCGGATTCAGACTCTTTAAGTGAAGAGGTTGAATTGGCTGTGAGTGTTTTCTACAATAATCCAAGGCGATTCAAAAAAATGATTGACAATGCCATGAAACAGCGATTTGCCTGGAAAACGGCTGCAGAAGAATATGTGGCTCTTTATCGAAAAACATTAAATTAATGGAGGAAAATGTCAAAAATTAAAGGCACTATTGCAATACTGACGGGCGGAGGAGATGTGCCGGGACTAAATCCGGCTATTCGTGCGGCAACTATTCGTGCCAATCGAAATGGTTACAGAGTTGTTGGTCTCAGGAACGGCTGGGAGGGTATTATGAATATTGATCGAACAAAGTCCCTGGAAAATCAGCAGTACTGCCAGATCCTGACAGAACAAAACGTACAAAAAATTGCACGAACCGGTGGTACATTCCTTCACACTTCGCGCACAAAACCCAGTAAAGTCTCACATGATAAAGTTCCTGAAAATTTGCGTGATAAATATAACGCGGAAGAAAACGATTTGACTGATGAAATCATTAAAAATATTGAATACCTGGGTATTGAATATCTTGTGCCGATAGGTGGTGACGATACGCTCAGTTATGGTCTTCGTCTGCATAAAGAAGGTGTGCGCTGTGTCGGTATTCCGAAGACGATGGACAACGATGTTCCTGGTACAGATTATTGTATAGGTTTCAGCACCTGTGTTACTCGTACAATTGAATTCACTCATCAACTGCGTACATGTGCTGGTTCACATGAACGAATTATGGTGATTGAAGTGATGGGACGTTACGCTGGTTATACCGCTTTGGTACCGGCAATGGCCGGGGCGTCCGATCGTTGTGTGATTCCTGAGTATGAATTTAATATTGAAAGATTGACGGAATTACTTGTTAAAGACCGCCGTGACAATGAAAGTAATTATTCGGTCGTACTGGTTTCAGAAGGAGCGATGTTTAAAGGTGCCGATATGATTTTTTCAAACCAGGAAACGGATGCCTATGGTCACAAAAAACTTGGTGGAATCGGTGATATGGTCAGTGCGGAAATCGTAGCAAGAGCCCCTAAATATAACAAAGGTGGGACTATTCACACCATCAATCAAAGAATGAGTTACATGACACGTTCCGGTCAACCGGATGCAATAGATTCAATTGTCCCCATGGCATACGGTAACCTGGCGATGGATCTGATAATGGAAGGAAAAAGCGGTAGAATGGTTTGCTTAAAAAATGGCAAGTACGACCATGTACCATTTGAAGTGGTGACTGAATATGATAAAAAAATAGACGTGGAACGTTTTTATGATACTGAGCGTTATCGCCCGCATTATCATAACTGTATGGGTATGCCTCAGTTTATCATGACTTCAGACTGAAAATTGCGCATAATATAAAAAATGACTCCTCTGTTTCGCCGCGGACTGTTTGTTTTGCTGTTTATATTTTGCTGGTCTACTACTACTTCCGCCATATTATTTGAAAGACGTAAAACTTTTGAATCCGAGCTTTCCTGGTTTGTCTATCCGGTGGTAGGCAGCATTCCGGGAGTTCAGGATTTTTATGGATTGGGTGGTACTGTTTCAGGAATTGGAGGCAGTGAATCTGACATCACTGTAATCAGCCTTAGAGGAAAAGCTGAATATTTTGATGATGACTTTCAGATTGATATCTTCTCAATTTTCGATATTCCGCTGTTTACCAACCATCTTACCTTCACTTGGTTCTCAACAAAAATCCGCAACGCAGGCTGGCCTGAGGGTGAGCGTGGAATAGATTCTGATCCGGACAGTATGTATTACTTACTGGCCAGCGAAGTGGATGCTTCCGGTGGTGAAATTTCTGTCAATGTTTTAGCAAATCAGCTGGAGTTTTATTATGCTTACAGCGATGCTTCCGTGAAACCTTACGGTTTAGTTGATCCAAACGGTACATTTTACAATGCACAGAATGCAGGAATTATCGAAAGTCCAAGGGGCTACCGCTATGGACTGTATCTGGATGATACGGATAATCGACGCGATCCAAGAATCGGCTACCGTTTTCAGTATGAAAAATGGGGGCAGCCATCTTCCAGAGCAGGTAATTCAGAATATTATCAGGAAGATTATAATCTTACCGGTTATATTCCTGTGTTGGCTGAAGGCAAAGGTGTTTTAGTGCTGAACCAGTTTTATGGCTCTTCAACAGTAATGAAAAAAGGAACGGTTGATCAAAGTCAATTTTTCTGTGATAACACCCTAATACCAGGCTGTCAGGCGATTCTCGACGAACTTTATGCACGGCAGCTAGCCGAAGCAGAAAACGGAAAAGCAACATCACTTGGCGGAACCAATCGTTTACGTGGATATAGTACCAACCGTTTTTATGACAGTTACACAAATTTCAGGGGTGCTGAATTTCGCTGGTATGTGCATGAAGTTCAGCAAGCTTTCAATTATTTTTTGGAAAAAGGAACCTTCGCGGGACTTCAGTTAGCCTTCTTCTATGAAGAGGGAACAGTCTCTCCGGATAAGGGCAGCTTATGGAAAAATATGCGCTCTTCTTATGGTGCTGGTACAAGATTCCTTTTTAATACTATCATTGTACGAATCGACCGTGGATACGGCAATGAGGGAGGACAAACCACATTTTTTGTCGGTTATCCTTTTTAGTTATGATCATAGTTCATTAATCAAAAAACTTTGTATCATCTATTCTGCAATTTACATTAATCCAAAATGAGCTTGAAATTGTATCTGATTCATATCAATTAAATCTATCGAATGGAATTTTGAAAAATGACTGTTGCCGAAGCTATTTTTAAGGCCATTAAGATCCGTGAAATCGATTTCGTCTTTTGTGTTCCCGGTGAGAGTTATCTCGCGACCATGGACTCATTTTACGGATCGGCAAAGCCTCTCTTGGTTTCAGCACGTCATGAAGAAGGTGCAGGTATCATGGCAGAAGCTTATGCCAAGGCTTCTTCAAAGACAGGTGTCTGTATGGTTACACGTGGTCCGGGTCTGACACATTTGTCAATTGCTCTTCATACGGCAAAACAGGATTCCACACCTCTTGTAGTCTTCGTAGGGCAAGTTCCGACAAAGGTGCGACAGCGTGAAGCTTTTCAGGAATTAGATATAGTTGAGTTCACTCGTCCTGTTGCCAAGTGGGCTGTGGAACTTAACCGGGCTGATCGAGTAGCTGAGATTGTAGACAAAGCTTTCCACATAGCTAATTCAGGACGTCCTGGACCAGTGGTCATTAGTCTACCGGAGGATATCGACAGAAGTTCAACTGCACAGCATTCTGTTTGGCGCAGTTCAACTGTGGGAATACCATCTCCATCAACCAAAGGAGTTGCAAAAGCTGTTTCCATGATTGAAGATGCAGAACGTCCCTGTATTGTTGCGGGAGAAGGCGTATTACGCGTTGACGCAACAGACAAGCTGATCCGCTTCGCAGAATGTCTTGGTGCACCTGTTTTTACTGCCTGGAGAAGATTCGATGCATTTCCTAACAATCATCCACTTTATATGGGTGGCCTTAATCTATCATCGGTTTCCAATGATCTTTCGGAACCGTTGAAGACCGCAGACCTGATAATCGCCATTGGTGCCAGGCTTGACGAGTTTACTACCTTAAGTTATTCATCCCCGTCAACTGCACAAAAACTTATCCATATTGATCAATCTCCCGAAGAAACAGGAGGAAGTTGGATTGGGGCCGATCTCGCCCTCGTAGCAGATGTGGGGGAGGCAATGGACAAGTTTGAAGAGGCTTTAAAAAACTCAAAGCATGTTAAACCGTCAAAAGAGCGTCAAAATCAAATAGCTGACTGGAGTGAATATTTTACAAAGCGGACCACTCCGCGCGGCAACAGGATTGGTCTTAAAGACGGAACAATTGATCTCGAAGGAATATATCATGACATCCTTAACATTTTAACTGACGATGCCAGTATTACTTGTGACGCGGGGGACTTTGGCAGTTGGCTGATACGTTATTATAAGTGGAACAAACCGCGCACTTTTTTTGGCCCTACAACAGGTGCTATGGGCTATGCTTTACCAGCTGCCATTGCAGCCAGGTTGGCAAGACCCCAAGCTCCTGCGCTTGCCTTTGCCGGAGACGGTGGATTTGCCATGACGATGAGTGAACTCGAAACCGCGGTCAGATTAAAGCTGGCAGGTCTGGTAGTACTTGTTTTTAATAATAATAATTTCGGCACAATTCGGAGACATCAAAATCGTGAATTCCCCGGCCGCGCTGTTGGAACAGGCCTCGGTAAAATTGACTTCTCAGCAATAGCAAAAGCTATGGGAGCAGAAGGCTTCAGGGTCAGTAAGAATGGGGAGTTTGCCAAAACCTTCAAAGCTGCACTAAACGCAGGCCGTCCGGCAGTTATCGATATTACTCTTGGAGAAAATAACCGTGATCCATGGGCAGATAACAACTAGCGTCATATTTTTTTGGCCGCTTAAATTCTTAATTGCTTTTAAACTGAAAGTAAAAAACGGATTCACTTTTTCCAAATTTATTGTTAGACTATAAATCGTGTAACACAGCACCTCAAAAAACAATGAAATTTTTTTCTAATCCAGCTTAAGAAAAGGAGCAAAATGAAATTCCAAACTCAAGTAATGACTTATCCTAGCATGTCTGCAGTACTTCTTTTGGGCGAAGCAGACAGCAAAGTTCAAAGAGCTGTCCGCTATGCTCTGCTGGCTTTGGCCGGTTCTGCTTTGATCACCCTCTGTACGCAAATTTCATTACCCCTTTTTCCGGTGCCGATTACTCTGCAGACATTTGCGGTGTTTTTGATTGGTTTGACTTACGGTTGGCGTTTAGGTGGAATCACTGTTGCTCTCTATTTGCTGGAGGGCGCACTTGGTTTACCGGTATTTTCCGGTGGAAAAGGTGGAATGATTGTTTTCATGGGACCGACAGCAGGTTATCTTGTTGGATTTTTACTCGCGGCAACCGCCTGCGGATGGTTTGCGGAACGCGGATTTGACCGAAGTTATTTTAAATTATTCGTGTCCCTGTTGGTGGGCAACATTCTGCTATATGCGCCCGGACTTTTATGGCTGGGCACTCTGATCGGCTGGGATAAACCTGTGCTGGAATATGGGCTTTTCCCTTTCATTTGGGGCGACTTACTGAAAATCGCTATGGCCGTGCTCCTGCTTCCGACTGCCTGGAAAGTTGTTAATCGGCTTAAACAGTAAAATTTGCTGCATTCCGGTTAAAGGAGTCAATGCTCTGAACAGCAAAACTGTAAGTTCATCATTTTAATCAGTACTTGAAGGCTTCATGTTTGTAAATAATGGACGACGTTTAAGCATGGTGCAGTTGTGGAAAGTTTTCATTCCCGTGAGAATTGTAATCCAGGAACATGTAAGTATCTAAATGCTTGTCCTCGACCTGATCGGGTGATATATTCACGCTTTCCCGAGAATGACAAACGAGTATGTCACTTTGACAATTTGCGAGTTCATCAGGCATAACTTCCATGAAAAATTGTGAACCTCCTGAAATTATACGCAAAACACTCGCCCTCGCCGAAAGCTGGCAAAACCGTGCCAACACTTTACGCAACAAAGATGAACTGAAGCAACAGCAGATGATGCGTCGTTTGCTCAACCATCCGTCCGACAAAACTGTCGTGATGCACTTGGTTGATCAAAGTTTTCGTTCCACAAATCCGCAGCGCGTGGTGGATCAATTTAGTTATCTACTGCAGCATCACGGTATTCCCCACTTTTTCCCGCAGGTTGAGCAATGGTTACTCAAAATATTTTTATATCTCGGAAGATTTGTTCCTAAAATTTCACACACGCAAATTTTACGCAAAATCCGCGAAGACACCCGCCGTACAATTCTTCCAGAGGAAACTGAAATTTTAACAGCGCATTTAAAAAAACGACAGGCTGAGGGCGTGCAGGTCAATCTCAATCATCTGGGCGAAGCGGTGTTGGGTGACGCTGAAGCGCAAAACCGTTTGAAACATTACGGAGACTCGCTGCGTAATCCGGACATCCACACCATTTCCATCAAAATTTCGAATATCGTCGCTCAACTACATCCACTCGGTTTTGAGAATGAACTCGACTTGATTTGTGAGCGGCTTTCCGAACTTTACCGGATTGCCGGAGAAAATCCTGTCCTGCAGAGCGACGGGACACGGCGCGCTAAATTTGTCAATTTGGACATGGAATCCTATCATGATCTTGATTTAACCATGGATGCGTTCATGCGTACCCTCGATCAGGTAGAATTCAAAAATATACAGGCTGGAATCGTGCTTCAGGCTTATCTGCCTGATTCGTTTTTACGTCAGCAGGAACTAGTCAAGTGGGCCAAGAAGCGTGTCAAAAACGGTGGAAGTCCGGTAAAGATGCGTTTGGTAAAAGGGGCAAACCTGGTGATGGAGGCGGTTGAAGCGGAAGTCTTTGGGTGGCCGTTGACGGTATTTGATTCCAAAATTGAAACTGACGCAAATTTCAAACGAATGTTGGGATACGGACTTCAGCCAGAAAATATCGCGGTTGTGCATTTTGGTTTGGCTTCGCACAATTTGTTTGACCTGGCCTATACTCACGTTCTTGCGGAAGAACGTGGAATTTCGGATGGTTTGGTTTTTGAGATGCTCGAAGGAATGGCGGATCACGTTCGGCGGACTCTGCAGGAGGAAAAAAGAAAAGGTGAAAGCAAAGAAATAAATTTGTTGCTCTACACACCCGTGACGAGCCAGGACCAGTTCATCAGTGCCATAGCTTATTTGGTGAGACGTCTTGATGAAAACACGAGTAAGGATAATTTTTTGCGCCACTCATTTGATATCCGGGTTGGTTCAGTTGCATGGAAATTTCTGGAAAAACAATTTATTGTATCATGGCATTTGAAAGACAAAATATCCTCGGAACCACGACGTCAGCAAAACCGTAACAAAGAAGTTTTTTCTAAAAACCTTGGAACACTCGTGGATCAAATCTTTCGTAACGAATCGGACACAGATTGGGTGCTTCCGGAAAATCGGAAATGGGCAAACAACATCCGTAAAAAATGGCAGCCCACCGAAACATCCAAAATCAGAAAAATTCCGCTTGTTATCGGAAACATGGAAGTTAAAACAAAGAGAAAACATCAATTATTTTTCGATCCTTCACAACCGTCAAATACCGACTTAGGAGACATTGTGGCGGTTTATGCAGTTGCGCTGGCTACAAAAACGGATGTGCTCAAAGCAGTCCAAATCGCCAAAGACGATCCGTCAAATTGGAGACAAACAACTTTGGCGGAAAGGCACGAATTGCTTTCTGGAGCAGCACTTAATATGCGGAAAAAGCGGGGAGATTTAATCGGAGTTGCAGCGGCGGTTTGCGGAAAAACTTTTTATGAAACAGATCCTGAAATTTCTGAAGCAATTGATTTTATCGAATATTATCCTCATTCACTGAGTTTACTAGAGAAACAAACCTCACTGAAATTGTCACCGCTGGGAGTGGTTTTGGTTATTCCGCCGTGGAATTTTCCGATTGCAATTCCGACCGGAGGCGTGGCAGCTGCATTGGCTTGTGGAAACACTGTTCTGTTTAAACCGTCACCGCTGGCCTTTCCTTTGGGAGTGGAAATCGCAAACTGTTTTTGGGATGCAGGTATTCCCAGAGAAGCATTGCAACTCGTAACTTGCGAGGACGGCGAACCAATCCAAACGCTTTCCGGACATGCGGACGTTGACGCCATCATTTTTACCGGGGGAACACAAACCGCACTGAACTTACTGGAAAAACGTCCTGACGCAGAGTTGTCAGCAGAAACTGGTGGAAAAAATGCGACCATCGTCACTTCTATGGCTGACCGTGACCAGGCTATCGAACATATTTTGCATTCCGCGTTCAGTCACAGTGGACAAAAATGCTCGGCGACTTCGCTGCTTGTTCTGGAGCATGAAGTTTACGAAGACACTGCTTTCCGTAAACAGTTGTTGGACGCAATTCAAACTTTGAAAGTCGGTTCGGTCTGGAATTTTTCCAACAAAATGGGGCCGCTGATCCGAGAACCGCTTGCTGATTTACAAACAGGTTTGGAAACTTTGGAACTGGGAACCGGAAAGTCTGCCAGAGGAGCTTCCGGGGTTGCGGAAAGCTGGGCCTTGCAGCCAAATTGCGATGCAATAAATCCAAAACTTTGGCATCCTGGCGTGAAGTGGGGCGTTCAGCGTGGTAGTTTTTCGCATCAGACTGAATTTTTCGGACCGTTGCTTTCGGTGATGCGGGCGGATTCACTGGAAGACGCGATCGAAATTGTCAACGACACTGCTTACGGTTTGACCTCCGGACTTGAAAGTTTGGATCCGCGGGAGCAAAAAATATGGATGGAAAAAATAGCAGCCGGAAACCTCTACATCAACCGGGTGACGACCGGCGCGATTGTCTTGCGCCAACCCTTTGGTGGTATGGGACTATCCTCCATTGGAGCAGGAATCAAAGCCGGAAGTCCGAATTACGCCGTTCAGTTTTGTAAAATTGAAGAAAGTGTTGCTCCGACACAAGGGCCGTTGCGTGAAGAATCGCCTTTGCAATTTATCGCGCGAAACTGGCAGAATAAACATTCACGCAGTGTGGATTCAACACCGATAATTCCTATCGAAATCCGGAATGAACTCCAAAAAACTATTCAGGCGATTTACAGTTGCCTCTTTCAGTACGAACGTGAATTTTCCGGAGAACAGGATTTTTTCCGTTTACGTGGGCAGGACAACTTGTTCCGCTACCTGCCGGTCGGTAAAGTTGCCGTGCGTCTGCATCCCGACGACAGCCTTTTTGAAACGCTGATCAGAATTGCCGCCGCGCGGATTGCTAAATGTAAAGTAGAAGTCAGTTTTCCTCCAGATTTGAAAAATTCTATCACCGAATTTTTAGCTGGAACTGAAGGAAAACGCTTGTGCGATTCTGTCGAAATTTGCACTGAAACCGATGAAGCACTCGCCGAACGACTTTTGATAACAAACAAGGCAGCTAAAATCGACCGTTTACGCTACGCACATCCAGACCGTGTTCCCCAAATAATTCACCAGGCTGCTGCTAAATTTGGTAAACACATCTCACGACACGTTCCACTCGCAGAAGGACGCATTGAAATGCTGCGTTATTTACGCGAACAAAGCATTTCAATCGACTACCACCGTTATGGTAATTTAGGCGAACGCGAAATTTAAGTGCTTTTATTTTATATACTACGTATATGGACTTTTTCAGTGCGTAATTAAAATTATTTCACAGGAAGAAAAACAAAACTATAATTTTTGCATACCCTATACACATGCCATATTCTCCTCCTGAAACACAAAATCTGGATAGCATCCTGCCGTCGGAACCGCTTTTGCTGATGGGAGCGGGTCCTGTGCCGATTTCACATGCAGTTGCCCGTGCAAATGGAGTAGTGATCAATCATCTGGGTGAAACCATGGATGAAGTGATCAGAAATGTAAAGATCATGGGGCGTTATGCATTTCAGACAGTTTCGGAAAAAATTATCGGAGTCTCCGGACCGGCTTCAGCGGCCATGGAAATGGCTATCACCAATTTACTGTGGCCGGGCAGAAGCATTTTAGCTTTGTCGATGGGGACCTTTAGCGGACGAATGGCGGAAATGGCTGAAGGTGTTGGAGCGGATGTGACAGTAGTTGAATCAACGGGTATTCAACCTGTCCGCATAGAAGAAGTTCAGGAAGCATTTTCTAAAAAACACTTTGACGTGATTACGATGGCACAGGGTGAAACTTCCTGTGGTGTCATAATGAAATGCCTGCCTGAAGTCGCTCGAATTGCTAAAGAGCACGGTGCACTTGTGATAGTGGATGCAGTCTGTACCTTGACCACGATGCCAATGCAAATGGATGAGTGGGGAGTTGATGTTGCCATCGCTGGAGGCCAAAAAGGTTTATCTTCTATTCCAGGAGTTTCCCTGATTGCATTTTCTGAAGATGCATGGAAGGCGATTAGATCCAGGAAAGTACGGCAACCCCACTGGTGTCTGGACGCATTACGCGCGCAAACATTCTGGGGTTCACAACAGTACCACTATACTGCGCCAGTTCCAGGAATTCTGGCTTTGTACGAAGCACTGCGGCAAATTTGTGAAGAAACTCTCCCTGCGCGTTTTGAACGTCACCGAGTCAGTTCAATTGCTTTGCAAACAGGAATAGAAACAATGGGATTAAAACTCTTTGTGCCAATAAAAGACCGTCTCAATTCCGTGGTAGCGATCAATACTCCTGAAGATACCGACAGTGCGCAGATCCGAAAAATCATGTCCAAACGTTTTAATGTTGAGGTTTCCGGAGCATTTGGTTTGGACATTCTGCGTATAGGTCAAATGGGAGAGCAGTGTCGTTCCCACAATCTATTCAAAGTACTCTATGCGCTTGGAATGAGTTGCCGCCAGCAAGGTGTCGATCTGGACGTGAGTATGGGCATGGCTGAATTGGAGCGCAATTTGGTGATTGATCCTGAAAATTTAGTGGACTGAAAAAAGGGTTTAAATTGAATGAGACCTTCCTCCCTCACCCGCCTTCTTCGTGAAAAAGCAAACGAACTTGGTTTTGATCTGGTAGGCGCAATTCCAGTTTCACGCAGTACAACCATTGACATTTACAATGCATGGCTCAAAAAAGGCTATGCCGGTTCAATGGCTTATCTGGAACGACATGCTGAACTGAAAGAAGACCCGCGCCAATTACTTCCTGAAACAATGTCGCTGTTCGCGCTTGGTTTCAACTATAAGACAGTCGACCCACCAGAAAAATCACAAAATCCTGACATTGGATGCATCAGCCGTTATGCATGGGGTGATGATTATCACGAGATTATTCGTACAAAGTTGAGGGTTTTAGAAAACTATATATGCCAGGAATTAAATGCCGGAAATCTTTCGCGAAGTTTCGTTGATTCAGGACCTGTTCTGGAACGTGAAATTGCTCAGCGTGCTGGTCTGGGCTGGATTGGGAAACATTCTAATTTGATAAACATGGAAAAGGGCTCATGGTTTTTTCTTGCAGAATTGCTGGTTGATGTTCCGCTGGAAACTAATTTGCCGTTTACACGAGTGGATTGTGGAACATGCACAATTTGCATTGATGCATGTCCTACTGAGGCCATAATTGCAGATCGCACATTAGATGCACGTCTCTGCATTTCTTATTTGACAATAGAACTCAAGGGGGCAATTCCTGTTGAACTGAGGCCAAAAATGAGTAATATGATTTTTGGCTGTGACATTTGTCAGGAAGTCTGTCCTTGGAACCAGAATGCTTCAAAATCATCAGAATCTGGACTTCGGCCCCGTCCTGAAAATGTTGCTCCAGAACTGATTGAATTGATGAAGCTGGATCATTCTGCTTTTAAAAAACGTTTCCATAAAAGTCCAATCAAGCGCACAAAACGTCGTGGACTACTACGTAACGTTGCAGTAGCGCTGGGAAACTGGGCTCATGAGTCTGCAATCCCTGCCCTGAGTCTGGGGCTTCAGGATCCCGAACCTCTGGTACGCAGTCACGCTGCGTGGGCTTTGGGTCGTATTTCTGCGTCACAGGCTAAAATTAATTTGAAAGCTGCAAAAACAACCGAAAAAGATCCTTCAGTTTTAGAGGAAATTGAAGCTGCCCTTAGTTCTTGATTCAATGAAAATTAGGAGGACCGGGTATATCGCAAGGTTTGTTTTTGTTCTGTAACATCAGTTTGGCTTACGGTATAAAGTCCTTGATACAAACAGAAAAAAATTCTAAGTTTAGAGACATACAGAACTATTTTAATTAATTCTAAAACATTATCGTTAAGACGGAAAATCATGGAAAACTTAGCAAAAAAAGTAATTATGATCTCCGGAGCAAATCGGGGAATCGGCCTCGCAATTACGGAAAAACTCTTAAGCGAAAATTATCGACTGAGTTTGGGTGTTCGCAATCCTGAACAACTTCCGGAAACACTAGCTTCTTCAGCAGATACGGTACTTCTCTGTCAGGAGTATGATGCGCGAAACCATGATTCAGCTAAACCCTGGATCGATGCCACAGTAAAGCAATTTGGACGCATTGACGGACTGGTCAACAATGCCGGTATTTTACATGCTACTGGTCTGGAAGATGATGAAGAAGATTTGCTGGACGACATGTGGGAGGTCAACGCCAAGGCTCCTCTGCGTTTAACTCGACTCGCATTTCCTTATTTGCGAAAATCAGGTTCAGGACGAATTATTGATATTATTTCCATGTCTGGAAAAAGAGTTAAAGGTAATTTGGTTGGATACTCAATGAGTAAATTCGCAGCAATGGCCGCATCACATGCTGCACGTCTGCAGGGTTGGGATGACGGAATTCGTGTAACTGCAATTTGCCCTGGTTATGTGAGAACTGATATGACGGCTGAGGTGAAGACATTTGAGCAGGAAAAGATGTCTCGCCCGGAAGACATTGCACAAATTGTCAACACACTGCTTTTGCTTCCAAATGAATCCGTAGTTCCGGAAGTAATGATGAATTGTGTTTTTGAAACACATTGAAGAGCTGAAGTGATTTTAATTTGTCTTATTGGCTGCATGCTTTATAATCAAAGGCCTAGAAAATATCCATATAACAGTCTGTTTCAGAAACTCAAGCAATAAATTATCCTCTAAATTAATGGATAAGATGAGTTTTAAGTATTTTCAATATTAACTAAATTTTTCAGAAGGAAGATAATATTGTATATAATTTTACTAGGTCAGTCGGGTAGTGGAAAAGGTACTCAGGCTCAAAATTTAATTCGAGATTACGGTCTCGTACAACTTTCCACCGGCGACATGTTGCGTGCAGCCGTAAAATCCGGATCTGAAGTCGGTAAACAAGCTAAAACAGTGATGGATTCCGGAAGATTGGTTTCAGATGAAATCGTCATCGGAATTGTCCGTAATCGAATTGCACAGCCGGATTGTTCCAAAGGATTTTTGTTAGACGGCTTTCCACGCAATTTTTCTCAAGCCAAAAAACTGGATGAAATGCTGGCTGCCCAAAATGTGCAGATCGATAATGCGATTGAGTTGTGTGTTGATGATAAGACGGTGGTTACAAGGATTGCAGGACGACGCTTCCATATGGCCAGCGGACGTAGTTACCACATTAAATTCAATCCTCCAAAAGTTGATGGAAAAGACGATGTAACAGGTGAACAGCTTGTTCAGCGGGACGATGATAACGAAGAAACTGTGCAATCAAGGCTGATCACTTATCATGAACAAACAAAACCCCTAGTCAAGTACTATGAAGAAAAAGGTATTCTCGTTTCAATTGACGGTATTGGAACTCCTGATGAGATTTATTCCAGAATAAAAATTGTCTTGGAATAAAAAACATTTCCACATGATCTTAATAGTTCTGAAGCATTCAGTTATATTCTTTACCTCAGATAAAACAATCTTGTCGTGGGCCGGGCCTTTAAAGAGTTGGGACATCCGACGATAACGAAAACAAAATAGGATTTTTATTGAAAACTAACCCTAAAAAATATGATGTTCTCGTGATAGGAGGAGGACATGCCGGATGCGAAGCCGCACTGGCTGCAGCCAGAATGGGAGCGGATACTTTGCTCGTCACACTGTCCCGTGACACGATTGCGCAAATGTCCTGCAATCCTGCAATTGGAGGAATCGGTAAAGGCCATCTGGTTAAGGAAATTGACGCCCTGGGCGGAGAAATGGGGAAAGTTGCCGATGCAACAGGTATTCAGTTCCGTGTGCTCAATACATCCCGCGGCGCCGCCACTCATGGTTCACGCTGTCAGTCAGATTATCTGGCTTACAAAAAACTTATGCGTCATATACTGGAAAAACAGTCCGGACTCACTATTATTGAAGCTGCTGCAGAGGAATTGTTGTTAAACCGGAATCAGGTGGTGGGTCTCCGTACTGAAAAAGAGGAATTAAATGCAGAAACAATAATCATCACCACAGGCACATTTCTCAATGGCCTTATTCACCGTGGTTCAGAGCGTGTTGATGCCGGACGTGTGGCAGAACCTTCCGCAAAACGACTTTCACTGTCCCTGGCTGATCAGTCTTTGAAGCTGGGACGGATGAAAACAGGTACGCCTGCTCGTCTCGATAAACGGACTATTGACTGGAGTCAATTGGGAATTCAGCCTGGTGACGAAAATCCAAAAAAGTTTTCTTTTTGGGACTCAGAGATTTTACTACCCCAGGTACCATGTCACATTGCCTACACGAATGAGCGTACGCACCTGATTATCCAAAAAAACCTGAGCAGGTCTGCACTTTATGGAGGAAAAATAACTGGAATTGGACCACGTTACTGTCCCTCTATTGAAGATAAAATTGTTAAGTTTGCAGACAAAAAACGACATCAGGTATTCATGGAACCGATGGGATATGCAGAAGACAGCTTAATGATTTATCCCAATGGATTATCTACAAGTTTGCCGGCAGAAGTACAGTATGAGTTTTTACGAAGTATCAAGGGCTTGGAAGAAGTTGAAATTTTCGAACCAGGTTATGCTATCGAATACGACATGCTGGACCCAACTCAACTGAAAGCGACACTTGAGTTAAAAAAAGTGAAAAATCTGTATCTTGCAGGCCAAATTAATGGTACTACAGGATATGAGGAAGCTGCAGCGCAGGGTCTTATGGCAGGAATTAATGCAGTTTTGAAAGTGAGAAAAAAACAACCGTTTATTCTTCAGCGGAATGAAGCTTACATTGGTGTGATGATAAATGATTTGATAACACGTGGAGTAATTGAACCATACCGGATGTTCACTTCACGAGCGGAATACAGGCTGCATTTGCGTGAAGGTAATGCTGATGCCCGATTAAGCCAAAAAGGTTGGGACCTGGGTTTGCTGCAGGAAAAATATTTTAAGCATTTTCAGCAAAAGCAGAAGGAAATTTCGAGGTTGTCCGGAATAGTAAAAGCAAAACGAATTACGCCGAATAAAGCAGTTCAAACAGAATTGAAAAAACTTGGAGAAGCTCCCCTTAAAACTGCTGCCAAAGTTTCCGATTTGCTGAAACGTCCAAAAATGAATATTGACAGGCTGCGAGGAAGTGAATCCATCAGTGGATCAATAGACTGGAATTATTATTCTCCGGTAGTACGGGAACAAGTAGAAATCAACATCAAGTATGCAGGTTATATTGCCAGACAAGATCAGGAGTTAAAGCACATTAATCAACTCGATCGAATTGAAATTCCAGACAATTTGCACTTATCCGGAATTCCGGGGCTTTCTCGTGAAGTTGTTGAAATATTAGATAAAATAAAACCTGGAACACTTGGGCAGGCAAGCCGAATAACCGGTATGACACCTGCAGCGATCACGATTCTACGGGTATATTTACGTACCAAACAAGCAGCTTAACTCTGATTGATGTCGGATTTTACTAGCGCTAAAGCGTCGCACCGCCATGGCGTGATCAGCGTTTTGGTCGCCCTCCCTTTTGTCAGCCTGACAGGATTGTTTGGCAAGTTTCTAACTTTATCTCCATTACTGATCGTACAGGGCCGTACTGTTTTTGCTTTTGGAGCATTGTTGCTGGCAATGTTGTTCTTGCGTAAAAAAATCTTTTTCAGTGAACACCGGGAATGGCTCTGGCTGGTACTGAGCGGAAGTATATTGGGGGTACACTGGATCGCATTTTTTCAGGCAATTCAAGTTTCCACTGTAGCAATTGGTTTGCTCTCATTTGCCAGTTACCCTTTATTCACCACCTTGCTGGAACCACTGTTTTTCCGTGAACCTCTTCGGGTACGAAATATCTTTGCAGCATTGATTGTGATATGCGGATTGACACTGATGGCTACCTCCAGTTCTGATGATTCAAACACAATTATATCCGGTTCTGTTTTTCATGGAATTTTATGGGGTTTGATGGCAGGGTTTGGCTTTGCGGTACTTACCTTACTCAATCGGGGACACGTCAGAAAACACTCTGCGTTATTGATAACCTGCTGGCAAAATGGTTTTGCTGCACTGGTAATATTGCCCTGGTCTTTATCTGAATCATGGATTATCAGCGGAAAAGAATTGGGTTTATTGTTTATTCTTGGTGTAGTTTGTACAGTAGGAGGCCACACCTTGCTGATCAACGGCTTGCGTCATGTTCGTGCTCAAGTTGCAAGTATGTTGATTGCCGGACTGGAACCAGTTTTTGCGATTTTGTTTGCACTATTTCTGTTGGGAGAAGTTCCTTCTTTGCAAACCTTGCTTGGAGGTGTTTTAATAATGAGCACTACTGTTTTCATAATTTACGGTACTGAACAAAAGGAAATTCCGGAACAAGCTGTTTCCAAATAATAATAAAAGTTTGAAAATAAAAATGCAGGATACTGAAACAAAACGCATCAAAGATAAGGCCAGGTCAAGCGCCGGAACTATCCCCATTACTGCTGCGGATTTGGATAAAAAACCTATACGTGTCAGGAAAAAATCAAAAGCTGCTCCGGAAGAGATTCCTGGAGATTCAAAGTATAAAAGACATAAAGTATCAAAGCCAGAAAGCAATTATAAGCAAAACTCAAAACTCAAAACTCAAAACTCTGCTCAACTTCCCTGGAAAAGAAAAGACTGGCAGCAAACTGAAAGTGAATACACTTTTGGAGCACCGCCCAAAAATGAAAAAATAATAAATCAGCGAAGATCTGCATCACAAATGTTTTTGAACCGTGAATCTTTCGGGGAACAGGGAGAACTGATGCTGGAAGCGCTTGGAGCTTCTGTGAAAAAAAGAAGCGAATACGATGTTACACAAGGTTTTCATCCTTATCCTGGACGATTCCATCCCGATTTGCCAAAGATTTTGCTCAAACAATTTCCTGAAGGAAGTAATGTATTTGACCCATTTATGGGGGGAGGTACTGTTTTGCTTGAGGGTTTGCTTTGGAAGCACAAAGTTTTCGGAAACGATCTCAATCCTATTGCAAAAATGGTTACAAGGGAACGTTGTCGGTGGATTTCAGAAAAAAATGCAAGCCGTGTATGGAGTGCTTTGGAAGATGTACGGGAAAGAGTTAATATACGAAGTCTGGAGAAAAAAAGTGTTCACCGACGAAATTTAAGCTGGCTTAGTCATTTCCATCCACCATATTTGTTTGTAGAACTTTTACATTGGATTGACGGCATTGAAAATCTTTACTCTGCAAATGAACGTGAAACTTTAGGTGCTGTTTTTTCAAGTTTGATCGTTAAATTCTCCAAAAAAATTTTTGAGACTTCTGACAACACCAAACAACCTTCTTTTCCAAAAGGTGCAGTTGGAAAATGGATGGAATACAAGACACAGGAATTGTTGAAAAACCAGCTGAAACTTGCAACAAAAATCCCGAATACTGCACCTGCAATAATTTGGAATGAAAACATTCTAGAATTGGAGGGACCGGAAGAAAACTCGCTAAACTGCACTATAACAAGTCCACCTTTTCCAGGAACATATGACTATCTCAAACTACACGAACTCCGGATGAAGTGGCTGGATTTATCTTCAAATACAATGTCTTCTAGTGAAATTACGAACCGCAATTATTCACCAGGACAATGGAAGCAGGTTTTTCGGGAATTTATGCTAAAATTGCGTAGATGGACTGCTGAGGACGGTCTATGTTATCTGGTGTTGGGAGACTGGGTTGAGCGTAACAAACGTATTAGTGGTTTGGAATTTACGCAAAAGTACGCAGACAGTATTGGTTGGAAAGTGACTGGAGGTGCTTCAGTTCAGCGTGAAATACATGATTCAGAGCTGCGTAAATCATTTGGAAAAAACGGGAAGTGGGAACACTTGATTTTGCTGCGTAAATGAGAAAGATTGTCAGCCCTCTGTTTCTGTTAAACCTTTGTCTGGATCGAGAATTAGTGTACGTTTTTTGCCTGAATTACGTATTTTGATCACCAAATTTCCTTCAGCCACATCATCAAATCCATCATTATCCATGAATGCACGGATGGTAATAAGGCCTCTAAATTTTTTATCGTCGATACGCGGAGGATCAATTCCAACTAAACCTCGAGCAAAACCGTTTGCATCTAACATAAAACGTTTAGGGAGACGGATACGGTTGTAGTCACTTTCAAAAATGACCAGACCTTTGCGTTTGACAATCTTACTGCTGACACTGTTCTGAAGTTGAACGCTGAATTCAAACTGTTTTGATTCTCCGTTCCTAAAATCGAACTTATATTCATCAGATTTTAGATTCAGTAAATTAGGAATTGGAACTACTATTTTTGACAAATCATCAGTCCTCCCAAATTGAGGCATCCACTGACCGGCATTCATAATTGTGCTGGAAGAGAGATTGCTGACTTCTACCTGACCTTCTGTCAGGGAAACTGTGACCTTGTTGTTATTTTCGGCGATTCTTACAGAAGTGCCTTTGATGCGGATCAGAGCGGTTGGCGTAATAATTATGGTTCGTTGAAGACCTTTTTTGAAACGTCCGCGCAGAGAACCGTTGTTCAGTGTCAGCTGATATTTGAAAGTACGCCTGCTTGTATTTTGTTCTTCAGATAAATCCAATAAAAATTCTGAGTTTTGAAACAATCGAATATGGGAGCCATCTCTGTACACAACAGTGGCTTTGGAGTTTACGGATGTCCTGATTTTATTTCCGGAAAACAACAGCATTCCGTCTCTCCCTCGTCGGCCTTTTGGAGATTTTTCTGTTACAACTTCTACACCTCCCTCAATTTGTAAAAGAGTGGCAATGGCGGGTCTGTTGTCTTGAGCAGGAACCAATGTGGCATTGAAGCTTAAGGCTGAAATAAATAATATGCTTTTGAAGAGAAAGAATACTCTCATAATATTTCTCTTGGATTCCAGTTTAATTAAAGTTGCAAAAAGGCGAGTAAAATTTATTTAATCATCTAAGTTATCTAACCTGTTGTCAGAACTTCTGCAATTTGAATAGAGTTGAGAGCCGCCCCCTTGTTTAGCTGATCGGCAACTACCCAAAATGTAAGTCCTTTAGGATGAGAAAAGTCTTCACGTATACGCCCTACAAATGTTTCAAATGTTTCACTTGCCTCCCAAGGTGTTGGGTAACCTCCGTCAACTGGTTCATCCTTGACTATTATCCCTGGAGCTTTTTTTAGAATTTCACGCGCATCTTCCCGAGACAACTTTTGTTCTGTTTCGATCCAAACTGCTTCTGAATGCGCTCGTAGGACAGGAACTCTGACACAAGTTGCAGAAATACCAATTTCTGGAGCATCCATAATCTTATGTGTTTCATTGACCATTTTCATTTCTTCCCTTGTGTACCCGTTTTCGAGAAAAACGTCTACATGGGGAAAGAGGTTGAAGGCAATTTGTGTCGGAAATGCCGAAACTTCCAAGGGCTTATCATTTAACCAGGCTTGAGTCTGATTGAGTAATTCTCTCATGCCTTTTGAACCTGCTCCGGAAGTGGATTGATAGGTAGAAACCACCACTCGTTTAATAGTTGCGGCCTGGTGCAGAGGGTTGAGCGCAACAACCATTTGGATTGTGGAGCAATTTGGATTAGCAATTATGCCTTTGTGTTTGAACACCATTTGCGGGTTGATTTCTGGAACAACAAGAGGTACATCCGGATGTAATCGGAAAGCACTACTGTTGTCAATCACTACTGCACCGGCATCAACTGCATGAGGTATAAATTCTTTGCTGCGCTCTTTTCCAGCAGAAAAAAACACCAAATCTACTCCTTGAAAGGAGTTTTTCGTCAGTTCTTCAACAGTGATATGTTCACCACAAAACTCAAGTTTCTTTCCAACGGAACGTTCGGAAGCAAGCAGTTTTAAATTGTTAATAGGAAATTTACGGAGTTCCAAAAGTTTAAGAAATTCCGCACCAACAGCACCGGTTGCACCGGCAATCGCAACATTTTTCAAATTTATTTTTTTTGTGAAAAGGAATATTAAAATATTTTGTAATTACTAATTGATAATGAGTTTCCCCTGAAATCTGTATACATAAATAGTTACAGAAATAAGGGGTATCAGTTCAGAATTATTCAGGTTCCTGCTGACTTATAATGTTTTCTGCAAACTGAAACATAGCTGTCGTTTCCACCGATCTGTATTTGCTCACCGGACTTTAATGGCTCTCCATTCTCATCAAGACGAAGTACCATGTTCGCTTTTTTACCACAGTGACAGATAGTCTTTATTTCCACCAGTTCGTCTGCCCACGCAAGTAAATGCAAACTTCCTTCAAAAAGCTCTCCCTTAAAATCAGTACGCAAACCATAGGCCAGTACAGGGATTCCAAATTTATCAACAATCTCTCCTAAGGCATAAACCTGGGTTTTTGTCAAAAATTGAGCTTCATCAAGCAAAATACAGCTCAATGGAGTTTTTTTGTCAATTTTCTCTGTCAGAGCAAGTAAATCATCTTCTGACTCAAAACTGGCTGCATCCGACTCAAGTCCAATTCGTGAACGGATCCTGTCGGGGTTGTAACGATCATCAACTTTTGGCTTAAGTACCAATGTTTTCATTCCACGCTCACTATAATTATATGCTGACTGAAGGAGAGTCGTGGTTTTTCCTGCATTCATTGCAGAATAGTAAAAATACAACTTGGCCATCTGTGTCAGTGAAAAAAATGATAGTCACATAAATACCATTCTTTTCTTGGGAAGAATGGTAGAAAAATCTATGAGCTAAATATAATTCGTATGGAAAATATGAAAGAGGTAATTTTAGCAACAAATAAGAAATTAATAAAGGGAGAAATTACAAGAAAGCATCGTGGAAGGGGCAAGGCACACTTGTTGCTCATATTTAGTAAGACCCCGGAGAGTGGCTCCGCCACTTGAATCCTTTTACAAATTCACGAATTTAAATCCTTAGCCTAGCATGACCTGGGATTTGTTCCATATTCACACCGGGGTGTAGCCTCAAAAGATACAGACTTTCCAAATAAATTTCAATCAGTAATTATAAAAAAAATATTTTTTTTAAATATTTTTGTGCTGACTTGAAGACTATTTATTTTAGTTTATTCCATACCTCTGATTTGTTTATTTTTTTTGATATTTTGCTTTTTATTACAAAAAAA
>Ga0209091_10001085_pt1 | contig 24599 bp, 14 predicted proteins | sample ArcticOcean_MG_C_6_FD_187438 | JGI IMG/M metagenome (GOLD analysis project Ga0209091, IMG submission 187438) | Marine microbial communities from western Arctic Ocean - ArcticOcean_MG_CB8_128 (SPAdes) (version 2) | ecosystem: Environmental > Aquatic > Marine > Oceanic | place: Arctic Ocean...
CATTCTGGCTTGGTGCCGGAGATGAGGGCTCGAACCTTTCCGCAGCTGCAGGATTCGGAATGGGTGCTTCATCCATTGCCCTCTTTGCTCGTGTCGGTGGCGGCATTTACACCAAGGCTGCTGACGTCGGTGCTGACCTTGTTGGTAAAGTCGAAGCAGGTATTCCTGAAGACGATCCGCGAAATCCTGGTGTTATCGCCGATAACGTCGGTGACAACGTCGGTGACGTTGCTGGAATGGGCGCAGATATCTTCGAATCCTTCGTTGGTTCAATTATCGCAGCAATGATTATTGCAAGCTCTGATGGTTTTGGCGGAGATGGCTTTACAGGTTCTTCTGATTACGTCATGATGCCAATCATGCTCGGTCTCATTGGTTACCTTGCATCCATTATAGGCGTCTTCTCGATGTATGTTCTCAAGAACGGTAAGGATGCAGCAGCTGCCCTTCGTAACACTACTTTCATTGCAGCAGTTCTGTTTTGGGCTGGTGGCTATCTTTCCATCAATCAAGGCTGGATTGATGTAGTTCCTGGCGTCATGCACTCAGTCGTTCTGGGTAGTATCGTCGGTATCCTGATCGGAATTGTCACAGAATACTATACTGGTATTGAACCCGTCTTCGGAATTAAAACCAAGGCAATTCAACACATTGGACACATGTCAAAAACAGGTCCAGCAACCAATGCAATTGCAGGTCTCTCTGTTGGCATGATGTCGACCTTCGTTCCAATCTTGCTCATTGCAGCAGGTATCCTTGGAGCAAATCACTTCGGTGGTACGGACTACGGCCTCTACTGCATTGCTATGGCTGCAATGGGCATGCTGGCTACAGTCGGTGTTACCATGACCGTCGATGCTTACGGTCCAGTTGTTGACAATGCAGGTGGAATCGCTGAGATGAGTGGTCTAGGTGCTGATGTCCGAGCAATCACAGATGAACTCGATACGATTGGAAACACAACTGCTGCAGTTGGCAAAGGATTCGCTATTGGGTCTGCTGCTTTGACTGCACTCGCTTTATTTGCTGCCTACATGGCTGCAATTGAGGGGGAGATGGACTTGTCACTCGATAACCCCCTGGTAGTCGTTGGACTTCTCATCGGTGGCGGTCTACCCTTCGTCGTTGCTGCAATGACCATGACGTCAGTCGGAAAGGCAGCAGGCGATATGGTTGTTGAAATCCGACGACAATTCGCAGTCATGCGAACGGCGCTCGAAGCAGATACACCAGAAGGTGTTGATGTTTCAGATGTCTTAACATGGCCAACTCAAATTGAAGCCGAAGGGGTCATGTATCCCGACAGTGCTTCCTGTGTTGATATTTCTACCAAGGCTGCCCTGCGAGAAATGGTCGGGCCTGGTGTTGTTGCTATCGTCGCTCCAGTTGCAGTAGGTCTTGCACTTGGTTCGGAAGCACTCGGTGGTCTTCTTGCAGGTTCTTTGGTCACAGGTGTTCTCATGGCTTTGTTCATGGCGAACGCTGGTGGTGCTTGGGACAATGCAAAGAAAGCAATCGAACAAGGCCACATCGAAGGTGCAAAGAAAGGCGATGATGCTCACGAAGCAGCTGTTATCGGCGACACCATCGGAGACCCATTCAAGGACACATCGGGTCCATCGCTCAATATTCTCATCAAATTGATGGCTATTGTCGCAGTTGTTCTTGCCGGAACCGGTCAACTCTCAAAAACCGGACTTCTTTGATTCCCTTCGAAGCGTTAGGCTCTTGAAGAATGTCCGTTAGGGATGGCCATGGGCCGTAGGTTCGAAGTCACCGTGATGTTGCTGCTCTTGCTTTGTACCAGTGTTTTAGCTGGTTGTACAACAGGATCGTTAGCATCATCTGAAAGTGACTCAACGACTGAAGAACAGAAACTCCTTCCTGAATGGGAAGTTGGTAATCAGTGGCTCTATACCTTCATCACGCCTCAATTTGGTGAAGACAGTGCTCGATTAGTCGTTGCCGAAGTTGACACTGAAGAAGGCGTCTACACACTCGGCATCTCTTCTGAGCGAGAGGCACAACGTCACGCAGTCATCAATCATAATCCATTTATTGGAAGAATCACCCTCGATGGATTATCCGTCTATGAAAACGGTGATCCACAACCCGTCTTCTCCTTCCCATGGACAGTAGGTGATACTTGGGGATTCACTTTGTTCGGTCAAGATTGGACAGCAACAACTGACTCAATCAACAACGGTAACGCTCGCGTTACAGCAACATCGGCTGAAGGACACGAAATATCCTACACCTTCAGTGGCTCCAAGGGATTCCTTGAAAACTTTGTTTGGCGTGACGCAGAAGATGTTCGACAGTTACGAATGGACCTGAATGTTGCTCGAGACAGCTACAGTGGCGATGTCTACTTTTACCGTGCTCGGGATTTACTGGACAGCCTCTATGAAGAAAATGATCAAGAAGCCTATGATACATTCCTCGATGAAGGCCATCCCTCGGAAGGCGATTGGAATACTCTGGTTTGGTATCTCGATGTCGAAATAGCGAGCAATGGTCCAAGTTCGGGTTCTTTATCGATGAAGGACCATGCTGGTGCTTCACCTTTGACTCGTGCCTGGGGTGCAGGGGCGACCGAGAAAGGAGCCATCGGAACGATTCCCTCGAATTCCGGCGAGTATTCGCTGACCGTAACGGTTCGCGGACCTGAGTCGTTTATTCACCTCAAAGTCGCAGGCGCACTCGTGTTCCAATGGGAACTGTGAGGGTTACCTTTGCCTACGCTCATCATGATGCATGGAATGACTGGCGATGCCAGTATGATGCGCCCTTTTGCCGAAAAGATTCTTCCAGATGGTTGGACTCTTATCGTTCCTGAAGCTCGATATTCTCATCCTCGACGTGGTCGAACTTGGTGGCGATATGAGGACGAAGACGCAGATGCGACACGACGAATGACACTGTCACGTAGAGAACTCATCGATGTCGATTCTTCACTTTCACAACTCGAACAACTCATTGCAGAGCATGCACCACTCGGGCCATTAGTGGTTGGTGGGTTTTCTCAAGGCGGCGCAATGGCACAAGAAATGTTGCAGTTACCACTTGCTGACCGAATCGTTGGTGTTGTGGCCATGGGTACGCGATTAGTGCGGGAAATGGAACTTCGGCTTCGACTGGCAGAACTTGGGCCAAAGCATTTGTTTTGGATGCATGGTGAACGTGATTTGAGAGTTTCAATTCAAGACGGTTGGGCGGTTGCTCACGTGTTTGAATCTGCGGGTTGGGCGATGGAATTGATTGAGCACCCGAAGGGTCACATGATTCCAATGGAGCATCATGGTGCGTTGAAGGAATGGTTAACTGCGCTGTCGCAAATACGGTTGTAATTGGTCATATCCACCAATGTACACGGGTTGTTCACCTTTGATGTCAAAAATTACTGGGACAGTGCGATGTCCAGTTGCATCAACAATTTTCTGACGCAAATCCGGGACTTCATCGAAATTAAACTCGGTGAATGTGAGTTCTTTACGGTCAAGTAAACGCTTGGCTGCAGTGCAATATCCGCAGAAGTTCCCTGTGTAGATGAGGAACTCTGTATCTATTTGCTTGGCTTGTTCGACGAGGAATTCTTCGCTCATGTATTCAACTCTTGGGCAGCCTACTTGAGGCTATGCCTATAGTGACACGACTTCGTAATCAGGGGAGCCTTCATTACTCACAAGGAATGCATGGATGTGGGGTAGAGATTTTTGGATTTGATCCGGCTGAATACGATAGACCTTCGTTTTCACACCCCATTTTGGACCCATTCGACTCAACACTTCCATGGTTAGCGAACCAAGTCCGTGAACATCATCGAGGGCTACTCCCGTTGTCGCTCCTTTTCTCATGGCTCCTTTGGTCGAGGATTGGTCGGTGATGACAACCATTCGTTCAAGAGAAGCGCCTTCGATCTCATCGAGAGCTTCACGCATCAAGCCAATGGTTCCAGCCAAACGCTCCGACGGGTTTGATGATCGATTGTCAAAACTTTCAACGACAACGACATTTGCATCTTGAATTCGACCCACTGAAGTACAACCTTCTTGTGTTAGGTAGTCTGGAACGGGGCCTCCTTTTCCGAAGTAGAACAGTCGAGGCATGGTAATTCCAAACGATTCCCGGTCATGTTCTTTGCCCTCTATCCCAACGAAAGTGTTATGTTAAACCGGGTTAAAAATATTGATTATGACTCCGAATGAAAGCGCATTTGAACGGAACAATAAAAAGACATCACTCCTAGCCAAATCTATGTTAGCGGAGCGTAAGCACAAAGTAGCCTCAATTATGGCTATGTTGATGTTCATTATGTCAGCAATTTCATCAGCTCAAGTGATGTTCCTGGACCTCGGAATCGAAGATGAGGATTCATCGTCTTCGACCGGTTCCAACACACTCGAACTTGCTGATGAGCATCCAACGTTCTTCGCTGGACGTGCAGACTCCGACGGAGACGGTGTCGACGACAGTTTGGATGATTGCGTAAACGGCAACACTGGTTGGACTTCGAATCAAGCTACCACTGACCACGATGAAGATGGTTGTGAAGACAACTCATCAGAAGATCTCGATGACGACAACGATGGTGTTGCAGACACATTCCCTGACATTTGCCCTACTGGATTCCTTCCATGGACTTCCACGGGTACCAATGATTACGACGGCGACGGCTGTAAAGACTCAGAAACAGAAGAAGTTGACGATGATAACGACGGCGTTTTAGACGGCGCTGACGTCTGTGATGCAGCGACATCCAGTGATTTAGGTTGGATTTCAGTTCAAGCGACCACTGACCACGATGAAGACGGTTGCCGAGATGCTGGTGAAGACCTTGATGATGACGACGATGGTGTTGCCGACACATTCCCTGACATTTGTCCTACTGGAGTCCTTGGATGGACTTCGAATGGTTTCACTGATTACGACGGTGACGGCTGTAGAGATTCCGATGTAGAAGAAACTGACGACGATAACGACGGCGTTTTAGACGGTGCTGATAGTTGCGCAGGTGGTGCATTAGGTTGGATTTCAACTGGAGTCACTGATTATGACGGCGACGGCTGTAGAGATTCCGATGCGGAAGAAACCGATGACGATGACGACGGCGTTTTAGACGGCGTTGATGTCTGTGATGCAGCGACATCCAGTGATTTAGGTTGGATTTCAGTTCAAGCGACCACTGACCACGATGAAGACGGTTGCCGAGATGCAGGTGAAGACCTTGATGATGACGACGATGGTGTTGCCGACACATTCCCTGACATTTGCCCTACTGGAGTCCTCGGATGGATTTCGACTGGCGCTAATGATTACGACAGTGATGGCTGTAAGGACTCCGAATCCGAAGAAACTGACGACGATAACGATGGCGTTCTCGACGGTGCTGATAGTTGCGCAGGTGGTGCATTAGGTTGGATTTCAACTGGAGTCACTGATTATGACGGCGACGGCTGTAGAGATTCCGATGCGGAAGAAACCGATGACGATGACGACGGCGTTTTAGACGGCGTTGATGTCTGTGATGCAGCGACATCCAGTGATTTAGGTTGGATTTCAGTTCAAGCGACCACTGACCACGATGAAGACGGTTGCCGAGATGTAGGTGAAGACCTTGATGACGACGACGATGGTGTTGCCGACTTATTCCCAGATAATTGCCCTACTGGAGTCCTCGGATGGATTTCGACTGGCGCTAATGATTACGACAGTGATGGCTGTAAGGACTCCGAATCCGAAGAAACTGACGACGATAACGATGGCGTTCTAGACGATGATGACAGTTGCGCAGGTGGTGCATTAGGTTGGATTTCAACTGGAGCCACTGATTATGACGGCGACGGCTGTAGAGATTCCGATGCGGAAGAAACTGATGACGATGACGACGGCGTTTTAGACGGCGTTGATGTCTGTGATGCAGCGACATCCAGTGATTTAGGTTGGATTTCAGATTCAACAACAGATTACGACGGTGATGGCTGTCAAGACTCAACGATTGAAGATCTCGATGACGACAACGATGGTGTTGCCGACTTATTCCCAGACAATTGCCCTACTGGAGTCCTCGGATGGATTTCGACCAGTGCCAATGACTACGACGGTGATGGATGTCTTGATTCCGATGCAGAAGAAGATGATGACGATAACGACGGTGTCGACGATGATAACGATGACTGTTTAGCTGGCAATACCGGTTGGATCTCAAATTCAATTACTGACCACGATTCCGATGGCTGTCAAGACTCCAATGAAGATACCGATGACGATAACGATGGTGTTGTCGATACGAGCGATTTAACGTGCCCAAAGGGTGACATCGGTTGGACTTCTGATTCTACAACAGATTACGACAGTGATGGCTGTCAAGACTCCAATGAAGATACTGATGACGATAACGATGGAGTTGCAGACATCTCTGATGATTGCGATGCAGACATTTCAAGTAATTTGGGATGGACTTCAGTTCAGGCTACTACAGACCACGATGAAGATGGTTGCCAAGACTCTCTTGAAGACCTTGACGATGACGACGACGGTGTTGCCGACTTATCCCCAGACCTTTGCCAGACAGGTGACAGAGGATGGACTTCGGTCCAGGCGACCACTGACCACGATGAAGATGGTTGTCTCGACGCTTCCATTGAAGACCTCGACGATGATAACGATGGTGTTGCCGACTTATCCCCAGATAATTGCCAAACTGGACTTCTCGGCTGGATCTCTACGAGTATAACAGACTACGATTCCGACGGTTGTCAAGACAGTTCTTCAGAAGACGATGATGACGATAACGACGATGTTATCAACAGTCTCGATGACTGTAAAACAGGAGTTCTGTTTTGGACCTCTGTTCAAGCGACCACTGACCACGATGAAGATGGCTGCAAAGATGCTGACGCAGAAGATCTCGATGATGATAACGATGGTGTTGCTGACTTATTCCCAGACCTTTGCCAGACAGGAGTTCTTGGTTGGATTTCCACTCCGGCAAATGATTACGATGGCGATGGCTGCAAAGATGATGATGCAGAAGAAGATGATGACGATAACGATGGCATCGTTGATGATGATGATGACTGTCCAGGCGGACTTGTAGGCTGGATATCCAATGCGATAACAGACCACGATTCTGATGGTTGTCAAGACAGTTCTTCAGAAGACGATGATGACGATAACGACGATGTTATCAACAGTCTCGATGCTTGCCCAACAGGCGTTCTTCTTTGGACCTCTGTTCAAGCGACCACCGACCACGATGAAGATGGCTGCAAAGATGATGATGCAGAAGACCCCGACGATGATGACGATGGAGTTACAGATTTACACCCTGATGTATGTCAAACAGGGGTATTAGGTTGGACTTCAAACAGTGGAACCGATTACGACGGCGATGGCTGCAGAGATTCCGACGCTGAAGAGATTGATGACGATAACGATGGAGTTCTCGACGATTCTGATGCTTGTAATGCAACGGTTTCTGGAAACCTGGGTTGGATATCAGTTCAAGCGACTACTGACCATGATGAAGACGGTTGTCAAGACTCTCTCGAAGACACAGATGATGACAACGATGGTGTCCTTGATACCAATGAACAAACGTGCCCAAAGGGAGACACAGGTTGGACTTCAGTATCAACTGGTTCATCGATCACCGATTATGACAGTGATGGCTGTCAAGACTCCAATGAAGACCTCGACGACGATAACGATGGCGTCGAGGATTTGAGTCCTGACCTTTGCCCGACAGGAGTTCTTGGTTGGATATCAGTCCAGGCAAACACTGACCACGACGAAGATGGTTGCAAAGATGCTGACAACGAAGACCTCGATGATGATAACGACGGCGTCTTTGACCTTGTTCCAGATGATTGCCTAAAGGGAGTCGTAGGCTGGACGTCGGATTCCTCAACAGACCACGACAGTGATGGCTGCAAAGATGATGACATCGAAGACCTCGATGATGATAACGATGGTATTGCTGACTTACATCCTGATCTCTGTCAAACAGGTGAATTGAATTGGACTTCAAACGGTGCCAATGATGCTGATAACGATGGTTGTAAAGATGATACTGAAGATTTTGACCTCGACAACGACGGCGTTGATGATGTTGATGATTCTTGCCCAACTGGCAGTCAAGGTTGGCTTTCCTCTGCGGCAACAGATTACGACAGTGATGGCTGTCAAGATTCTGGTGAAGACCTCGACGATGATAATGATGAAATTTGCGACACTGGGGGTCCGAGTACTTACGGAACTTCGAGCGAATGCGATGACTCAGCCTCATCTACTGGAATAGATGACTGTGACGCAGCACAATTAGGTAATTTAGATTGGATCTCCACATCACTAACAGATTATGACACTGATGGTTGCGAAGATGCCGATAATTCTGAAGACGACGATGATGATAACGATGGTGTTCTCGATAGTAATGATGATTGCGATGCAGATATTTCAAGCAATTTAGATTGGATTTCTGTTCAAGGCTCAACAGATTATGACCAAGATGGTTGCCAAGATTCTCTCGAAGACCTCGATGACGATAACGACCAAGTTCTCGACATCAATGATAACTGCAGCGCATATGGAGGCGCTTTAATTTGGATTTCTATTCAAACGAGCACCGATTATGATAGCGATGGTTGCCAAGATTCCGGAGAAGACCTTGATGATGATAACGATGGTGTTCTTGACGGCAGCGATTCCTGTAACCCGTACACAAGTGAATACAATTGGACTTCCTCACCGACCACTGACCAAGATAATGATGGTTGTAAAGATGATACTGAAGATGATGACATGGATAATGATGGAGTCAAGGATGTTGACGATGACTGTAACGCTGGTTCTGTTGGGTGGAATTCCAATCCGTTGACCGATAATGATGGCGATGGCTGTGAAGATGCAAATGAAGACCTCAATGATGACAATGATGATTATTTAGATACCAATGACGTGATCTGTACTGCTGGTTTTACCAATTGGACAGCCACCTCGATAACCGATTATGATTCCGATGGTTGCCATGATACCGAAGAGGACTCCGATGATGACAACGATGGAGTTGCCGACTTATTCCCCGATGTTTGTACATCCACCACCACTCCAACTCCGGGCGCTTTAGGCTGGATTTCAACGGCATTAACCGATTATGATGGTGATGGCTGTAAAGATGATTCCGAAGACCTTGATGACGATAATGATGGCATTTGTGATAGTAACGGCCCGAGTACTTACGGTACAGCGGCCTCTTGCGTGGCCTCCTCTACGTCAACAGATGAATGTCCGATCGGTGTGTTTTTCACATCCTCTTCTTCGACTGACCACGATACAGATGGTTGCAAAGATACCGACCCTGAAGACCCCGATGATGATAACGATGGCGTTCTCGACGGCCCCGGTGACGGTTCGTCAACAGGCCCCGATAACTGTACTCGGGGTTCGTTAGGTTGGACTTCTGTATCAACTGGTTCATCAATCACCGATTATGATGGTGATGGCTGTCAAGATTCTCACATTGAAGATAACGACGATGACAATGATGACGTTTTCGATGTCATTGATTTTTGTGATGCAACTGAATTAAGCAATTTAGGTTGGCTTTCTGTATCAACCGGCGCATCAATTACCGATTACGATTCCGATGGCTGTCAAGATTCTCTCGAAGACCTCGACGATGATAACGATGAAATTTGTGATTCAAATGGTCCCAGTACGTACGGATTATCGAGTTCTTGTGTAGCTTCATCGACTTTGGTCGATGAATGTCCTGCTAATACTGGCAATTTAGGTTGGATTTCTGTATCAACTGGTCCATCAATTACCGATTATGATATTGATGGTTGCGAAGATGGAACTCCAGAAGATCCGGATGCAGATAACGATGGAGTCGATGACAATGTTCCTGACAATTGTGTAAATGGGTTGAAGGATTGGACTTCGAGTCCAACAAACGATTACGATGGTGACGGTTGCCGAGACATCGATGAAGACCCCGATGACGACGGAGATGGAGTTGCTGACTTATTCCCTGACGCTTGCACCGCATACACAAGCGAATTGAATTGGATTTCTAACGGAACCACCGATAATGATGGGGATGGTTGCCGAGACAATTCTACCGAAGACCTCGATGATGATAACGATGGAATCCCTGACACCAGTGACTTGTCCTGCCCAGCCGGAGATGTTGGCTGGTCACCTGGAGCTTTAACTGATTATGATTCCGATGGCTGTCGCGATGCAGGAGAAGACCTCGACGATGATAACGATGGGATTTGTGATGTTGATGGGCCAGGTTCTTACGGCCAATCTATTCTTTGTGCAGCCTCACCTACTTTAGCAGATGAATGCGCTAAAGGCAATTTGCTCTGGTCTTCCACAGCGATAACAGACTACGACACAGATGGCTGTCGCGATGCCGGAGAAGACCCTGATGACGATAATGATGAAATTTGTGATACTGGTAGCGCTGCTACTTACGGCGATTCAAATCAGATGGAGTGTAGGGCCTCATCGACTGCAACAGATGAATGTCCTGCTCCTACAGGCAATTTAGGTTGGGTTTCTGATCAAGCGACCACCGATAATGATGAAGATGGTTGCCAAGATTCCGGAGAAGACCTCGATGATGACGAAGATGGAATTGGCGATGGTTTCGATGATTGTTCAGCTGGAACCGTAGGCTGGGCTCCCGGTCCAACCACTGATTATGATTCCGATGGTTGTCGCGATGCTGGAGAAGACCTCGATGACGATAACGATGATATTTGTGACAGTGGCGGTTCGAGTACTTACGGTGACTCCAGTTCCTGTGAGCCTTCATCTACTGGAACAGATGAATGTACCGCTTACTCAAGCGATTTAGGTTGGACTTCTACTCCATTAACCGACAATGACGAGGATGGTTGCCAAGACACAACCGAAGATATCGACGATGATAATGATGGCGTTACCGATAGTGGAGATAATTGTCAATTCGTTCCGAACGGCCCACTCTTGGGGGCCGACAACCAACTTAACTACGATTTGATACATGAATCCGTAGAAGAAGGAGATGCTTGCGATCTTGATGATGACGAGGATGGAGTCGATGACGATGCCCCTGATAATTGTCCAAGGTTCGATAGCGCTTTGGGCTGGACTTCGAGTCCACTAAACGATTACGATGGTGACGGTTGTAAAGATGATGTTGAAGACTTTGATGATGACGGCGATGGTGTTGGCGACGGTCTCGATGACTGTAATGCATACACAAGCGACTTAGGTTGGATTTCCTCTGGAACAACAGACTACGATACCGATGGCTGTCAAGATTCGAACGAAGACCTCGATGATGATAACGATAATATTTGTGATGCGAATGGTCCAAGTTCTTACGGCCAATCGAGTTCTTGTGCGCCCTCAAATTATACCACGGATTTCTGTCCTACCGGCACTTTAAGCTGGACTTCTACTCCAGCAAACGATTACGATACTGACGGTTGCCGAGACGATGAAGACTCAGACGATGACAACGATGGAGTCAATGACAATGTCCCTGATAATTGCCCGAAAGGAAATGGTATGCCTTGGACTTCCACCCCTGGTAATGATAATGATGGCGATGGATGTTCGAATGCCGAAGACGACGATGATGACTCCGATGGAGTTAACGACGTGGATGACAACTGTATCTTTGTAGCGAATCCTGATCAACTTGATTATGACAACGATAGTGCGATACTTGGCTTCGGATTCTCTGGAGATGCTTGTGATGATGATGATGATAACGATGGTGTCCTTGACATTACAGATCTCTGTCACTTTGGAAACTTAGGATGGACTTCGAACACGTTTACCGACCACGACGGCGACGGTTGTCAGGATTCAGACCAGACAGAAGACTCAGATGATGACAACGATGGTGTCGAGGATAGCATAGATGATTGTCAACTCGGCGATATCAACTGGATTTCGGATGACGTAGGACCTCCAATCACCGATTATGACTCTGATGGTTGCAAAGATGCTACCGAAGACCCTGATGATGACAATGATACAGTGCCTGATGTGAATGATAATTGTCAGACTGGAGAACTCGGTTGGACGTCAACACCTGCAAATGATTACGATACCGATGGATGTCGAGATTTAACAGAAGACCCGGATGATGATAACGATGGAATCGACGATGTTGACGACTTACTCTGCCAAAAGGGAGATTTGGGCTGGATTTCTGGACCAGTCACCGACCATGACTCTGATGGATGCAGAGATGCTGGTGAAGACCCTGACGATGACAATGATACAAAACCTGACATCGGCGATGACTGTAGAATTGGTGAACTCGGCTGGATTTCTGACAGCGTTGGACCACCAATAACCGATTATGATAATGACGGTTGCCGAGATGCTACCGAAGACCTTGATGATGATAATGATTTAATCACCGATAATTTAGATGATTGTAATTTCGGTGATATGGGCTGGATTTCTACCTCGGCTACCGACTGGGATTCAGATGGTTGTAACGATATTACGGAAGACGATGATGATGATAACGACGGACTACGTGACTCAGACGATCAATGCCAAACTGGCGATATCGGATGGGGATCAACGGGCCCAATCATTAAAGGAAGCACTGACTACGACGGCGATGGTTGCCAAGATTCTCTTGAAGACCTTGACGACGACGGTGACGGAATTCTCGATCAGAACGACAGATGCCCGAAAGGTCCTGAATTAATTGAACACTACCCGCTTGAAGACGATCCGAACGGATTCACTGACTATGATACCGACGGATGCATGGACCAGTGGCATGATTTGGGCGAAGAAGACTTCGACGATGATGACGATGGTGTACTTGACGTCAATGACGACTGTCAATTCGGAGATTTAGGATGGGTTTCGACTCAGGTCAACGATAACGACGGCGATGGATGCCGAGATTCAACGGAAGACAATGATGATGATAACGATGGAGTCATCGATAGTGAAGATCTCTGCTCTGGCGGTGATTCCTCGTGGATTCCTGGACCAGATACTGATTACGATTCCGATGGTTGTCAAGACTTGTTAGAAGACAGTGATGACGACAATGACGGAGTTTTCGACATCATTGACTTGTGTCCATACGGCTTACTCGGTTGGATCTCCGATGAAGGAACTGATTATGATGGAGATGGCTGTAACGATGAATCGACAGCACCTGTTGAGGATTTTGATATTGATAATGACGGAATCCTTGATGAATTTGATTCCTGCAAAAAGGGTCTAAGGTTTTGGATTTCCGATACGAGTAATGATTACGACCAAGATGGCTGCTACGATGGAACGGAAGACCTTGATGATGACAACGACAAAGTCATTGATACTGGGGATCTCTGTCCCAAAGGTAACTTGGATTGGAAATCTGAAAATTCTACTGATTACGACCGTGATGGTTGTAAAGACGATACAGAAGACCTTGACGATGATAATGATGGAGTTTACGACCTCATTGATAATTGTGCCAAAGGAGAACTTGGCTGGCTTTCAACCTCTTCTACCGACCATGATTCTGATGGATGCCGAGATTCTACCGAAGATGATGATGATGATAACGATGGCATGTCTGACCTTCTTGACCAATGTCCTCTTGGAAGGGATAATTGGGAGTCGTCGAAGTTTGACTACGATTCTGATGGTTGCCGAGATGATATTGAAGATTCCGACAATGACAATGATGGTATTTTGAACGTACAAGACCTCTGTCGTAAAGGAACTCTAAATTGGATTTCGAGTACTAGCAATGACCGGGATTCCGATGGATGCCAAGACAGTTCAGAGGATTTAGATGATGATAACGACGATGTATTGGATGCAGCGGACGTTTGTCCTATAGGCGAATTGGACTGGCCTTCTTCGGGCATTGAGGATTATGATTCAGATGGTTGTCGAGACAGTACAGAGGATTTGGATGATGATAACGATGGTATCTTAGATGCAACTGATTTCTGTAACGAAGGAAAACTGGATTGGACTTCTTCTCCTGCCACTGATTTTGACGCCGATGGATGCTTTGATGACTCGCCTGAAGACAGTGATGATGATAATGATGGGATTTCTGATCGGACCGACTTGTGTTCACGTGGAACACTTGCGTGGATTTCCGATTCGATAAATGATTACGACCAAGACGGTTGCATTGATTCTGGTGAAGACCTTGACGATGATGGTGACGGAGTAGCCGATTTAGCTGACACATGTCCTCTCGGCGAAACAAAATGGGTCTCATCGACAGAAACAGATTCAGATAGTGATGGTTGCCGTGACATAACTGAAGATCTTGATTACTATTCCCCCGCCGGTGGTAGTGATGGTGAAATCGTTTGTAATGAGTTTGTTGAAGATTGTGAAGATGCAGTAGCAAATTCAGATGTGATTACGCAAAACTCCACTGATGACCAAGTGAAACGCCTTATCATGACGACACTCGCGATTGCTATTGTTCCTACTGTGATCGGTATTCTCGTACTTGCATACCGCATGAAATGGTAAGCAGCGTGATACTGACACCTTCAAAGAGGTTGCAGGTTGTGCGAATGTCATGGGGAACTTGTTAATCTTAGCAGCGTCTTCGGGTAAGAACCTCGATTTGGCCATGACGATTCATGCAACAGCACAATCGATGAATCACGAAGTCGAAGTCATCGATATCTGTGGGCTCAATCTCCCGTTATACACTCCAGATACTGAGGATGAGTTCAAAGGTTTAGAACACATCGAAACATGTATGGCTCGTATTCTTTCCTGTGATGGAATGATTGTTTGTGCTCCTGAGTATAACGGTCTAATCCCTCCAGTCTTGAATAATCTCGTCGCTTGGATTTCGGTTCAGTCCTCTAATTTCCGTTTAATGTTCAACAAACGAAACGTCGGTTTAGCATCGGTGAGTGGTGGTGGTGGCCATCAGGCGATCTTGAGTATGCGGATGCAATTCTCTTATCTTGGTTCAAATGTGCTGGGTCGTTCGATCACGCTTAACAAGAACAAAACTCTGAACCCTGAGTCTGTAACTGAAATGATAAAAGGGGTTTTGCGATGAGTACAATTCGAACATTACGAATGACAGCTCCAACCCATACCGTCCTTGAAGGAGGAGGCTTTCCAGTCCGGCGACCTTCGGCAATGGGTACGCTCATGAGTCCGTTTCTTCTTTTGGATGAAATGGGTCCAGTTCACTGGGACCCAGGGCAAGCGATTGGTGCACCAGCCCATCCTCATCGAGGTTTTGAGACTGTGACCTATATGCTACAAGGAGCGATGAAACACGAAGACAGTGCAGGCAACAAAGGTGACCTTAACCCCGGAGATGTACAATGGATGACTGCTGGCCGTGGGATTATTCATTCCGAACTTCCGCAAGATGACTTCCTTGAACAAGGTGGTGTGACCCACGGTTTCCAAATCTGGGTTAACCTTCCTTCAAAGGATAAAATGATGAACCCCCGATACCAAGATATTCCTTCGGAACAGATACCGAAAGTAACTTCTGAGGACGGAAAAGTCTGGGCCAATGTGATTGCAGGCTCGACTTTAGGGATTCAGGCAGTTATTGATACTGTGATTCCAATTACCTATATCCATATGAAAATTCAGCAAGATGGCACACATCGCCAAGTCATTGAACAAGGGTTGAACGGGATGATCTATGTGTTTGGAGGTACGGTTCATATTGACGGGAAACCAGTTCACGATGGTCAACTCGGAATCCTCACCGATGGTGATGAAGTGGTTTTTGAAGCACGTGACGAAGATGCTGAGTTTTTGATTCTTGCAGGTCCTGAACTCAACGAGCCAATCGCAAGATATGGGCCGTTTGTGATGAATACTAGCGAAGAAATCCAGCAGGCATTACAGGACTACCAAAACGGAACGCTCGCCTGATACGTGATTTTCATCACAAAGTTGAATATATATACTGCTTTCATTTAGGTCGAACCATGCATACTCTTACCAAAGTCATGTTAATCTTAGGCGCTCTCACCACTGTATCAGGAATCGTATTGTTTGCCGGTGGCGCTGTCGCTGTTGATGCTGGTATAGATCCAATCGGTAACGCGGAATGGGAAGGCACGACTGGAACGTTCGACGGAAGTTATGATAACTTCTATCAAGTCTATTCCGAAGCACCCTCGTGTGATTCCCTTACTTACACCATAAACGATGTGAATGGAGATACCTCTACTTACGATTGGGAATGCGATGATGGGATGTACAATGAATCGGGATACATTACCATTGGTTCACTCGGTGGATATGGACCGTACAGTATTGAATCATCAGAGAAACTCTACATTTCTGATAGTTTCGAAGATGTAGGTGAAGCTGTCGGTGGATTCTTTGCCATTCTTGCATCTTGGGGTGTAATGTGCTGTGGTGGATTTATGCTCCTTCTTGGTGGAATTTTCGCTCTTACGCTTAAGGAACCTGGTGTTGTAATGGTCGGCCCAGGTGGAATGCCTCTTCAGCAGAACCAAATGCTGGGTGCTCAATACCCACAGCCTGTACAACAGCAATATACACAACAACCAGTTCAACAACAATATGCACAACAACCAGTTCAACAACAATATGCACAACAACCAGTTCAACAACAACCAGTTCAACAACAACCAGTTCAGCAAAATCCATTTGGTCAGCCACCTGTCCAACAAAGTCCATTCGATCAGCAACCACCTCAGGGTGGCTTCTGAGGACGCTGAGTTCTTGAAATTAGTTTACGTTTGCAGTTCGAGTTTATTGAAATTGCTACATTCAAAAACGCAGTAGCCTGTCTTCTCTCAAAACAGGTGTTAAGTGCTCGTGCCGGGATTCGAACCCGGGTCGGCGGGATGAAAACCCACTATGATGGACCTGGCTACACCACACGAGCGACAGCCGTTCCACCAACCACCCCTTGATAATGATTCGCTCTATGAAAGACGATACAATGGTGACTCATTCATTTGTTTTTGAATCAAGAGTGGCCGAATTGATTTCAATATTGGACCACCATTTCCAACCATACCAAAGTGGTATTGTTGAAAGAATCATGACGAGGGCAAGAATAATCTCATTGTCGAGGAACCAATTTAATGCATCAATGGCAGCATTTCCGTACACTCCAATCAATACAGCTTCTAATCCAAAACGTAGACCTCTCCCACAAAGTCCGGCAAGTAAGAACGGTTTCTTTTCCATTTCCCCCATTCCTGCAACCCAACCAAACACCTTGTAGGGGATTGGAGAGAATGCAGCGATGAAAATTCCAAGTGTTCCGTATTTGAGTGTGAGTGCCTCTATCTTATCCAGATGAGATTGCTTTGAAAACCGACTCAGAAGATTTCGGCCCCAACGTTTCCCGATCCAATAACCAACCATGGAACCTGCTACAGAGGAAAGGGTGACTGTTAACCATAGCCAAATCACCATCGGTACATCTCCAATGGTATCTGCGAGCATAGGGATGTAGATCAAATCTGGAGGTATTGGTTGAATAATCGATTCAGTAAAGGAGACCATTGCAAGACTTGCAGGTCCAAAGATGTCGAAAAAGTCGACTATCGTATCCTTCCACGACATAAAGATGGCTCAGTCCACACACCAATGAAGGTGTGGGTGTGCGGTGGCTTCAAGGAGGGCATTCTTCAGTGGAGAAATTGATGCGAGTCCTCGATACAGCAGCATTGCTTCATTGGCCCGTGAGTGAACTTACTGGCAATGTCTGTGCTGTGCGTCAACAGGAAGAACTTGAGCGCGTCAGTCCACAACGTTGGATGTTGATTCAAGCATTAGATATTGATTGGCGCGATGTTTCTCCAAACTGGCTTCATGTGGCCAAGGAATGTGCGGCACAAAGTGGAGACCTTCCCCGCCTTTCAGATGTCGACCTCGATGTCTTAGCACTTGCACTTGGCCTGGGCCTTCCTTTGGTTACCGATGATTACCGCTTACAAAACACAATGAAATCTGCTGGAAAACAAACGACGTCAGTCGGCACAGTCGGTGCCAAAAAAGTATGGAAATGGGAATTGCGTTGTACAGGATGCCGTGTTTCCACCGATGTACCGGGAAATGTTTCTCGCTCTAAAAAAGGAGAAGTCGGTGATTGCGACCGATGCGGGTCACCATTGGTTTTGAAGCGCAAGCGGTGATTTATTCCTCTGCGGATGAATCCATTGACTCAAGAGCAGTCACTTTACGTTCAAGTTCAACGACATCCATACCTGCAGGGTCGAGTCCAACAGCCCGAGCACGTTGTGCAAGAAGTTGAGAAGGAGTTCGACCATCTGCTTCGAGATCAGTGATGGTTCGTGAGGTGTCGGCCAATCCCTTCTGGAATTGACCCTTTGAACGCCCGAGTGCGTTTGCCATTTTGGGCAAGCGTTCTGCACCAAACAAGACAAAAAATAATCCGACGAGAATCGTGAGTTCAAGAGGTCCTAAGCCGCCAATCATGTTTCTTCCTCAACCCTTGGAGTCGGGGTGTAGTGTTGAAGGCTTCGGCTCAACCAATTCTTTTTTTGTTTTTTATCCACCAGATACAGGGGGGAGGAAGGCTAATTCATCACCATCATTCAATTCAGCAGACATTTCTTGCTGTAAACCATTAATCGCAAAAACAAGGCCTCGTTCACTCCATTCAACAATTGAAAGTATGCTCAGTACATCCTCAATCTTCGAAGGAGATTGAAGCGTCAACTGATGTCGCTTCCAACCAAGGCTTTCTGCGAGTGGACCAAATGCCAGCAGAGTGATATTCATGCCCGCAGCATCGTTCATGGTGATGCTTTGAAGCGGTAGTTTATCAACGCACTTGGTTGTCCTCAAGGCATGGGACCGGTGATGAAAGCAACCAGTTTGTGGAAAATCTACCCATCGGGCGAATCTACGATTCAAGCGGTCAAAGGTGTCAATGTGACGATTGAAGCTGGAGAGATGGTTGCCATCATGGGCCCATCTGGTTGTGGCAAAACCACTTTGCTCAATATCCTCTCTGGAATTGATGAGCCGAATTCAGGAGATGTCACGGTCAAGAACCGACCTCTCTTCGGCATCTCTGACGATGATCGAACACGAATGCGTGCCGAACATCTTGGCTTCATTTTTCAAGATTTCAACCTTCTACCCGTGCTTTCCGCAGTCGAAAATGTAGAATTACCGCTTTTATTGCTTGGTAAATCTGCTTCTGAAGCACACAAGGGCGCGCTTGCGGCTCTCAAATCAGTCGGCCTCGAAGACCGAGCAGAACATCGTCCTGCCGAGTTATCTGGAGGTCAACAACAACGTGTTGCCGTCGCACGGGCCTTGGTTCACAATCCAGCCATCATTCTTTGTGACGAGCCTACGGGTAATCTTGATTCAGCGACCTCTGCGGAAGTTCTCGAACTTCTTCTTCGTTTGAATCATGAACGTAACACCACTTTTCTCATTGTCACACATGACTCGAAAATTGCTGAACATTGTACGCGTACTCTGCAGATGTCTGACGGCGTTATCATCGAAGACCAAAGGAATACTGAGGAGGAGTGAAACTGCTGATTCCTTTGGCCACTCTCTCATTTGTGGTTGCACTTTTGAGTGCAGCATCCACTCGAGGAATAGGTCGCTGGAAGCAACTTGGCATCGGTAAAATCTCGTTACTGATTGTTGGCCCTGTCCTTGATGCTGTTCTTGGTTATCTTCTGCTTGATTGGCTCTCCGTGTCTGGACTCACTTTGTGGGCTGGTGCCTTTGCTTTGGGAATGACGAGTCATGTCCTGATGCAACCTTTTCTTGTCCCGCAACGACTTGTTGTCTGGCGGCTGGCAAAACAAAACATTCTCCGCCGTCAACGTCAAGCAGCACTCCTCATGGTTGGTTTAATCATTGCATCTGCAATCATCACTTCCTCAATGGTTGTTGGTGATTCATTGGATGCTACCGTTCGGTATGAGGTCGAAGGAGCATGGGGCGAGACGGACATTACCATTTCTGGATTTGACCTTTCGATCGGAGAGCGGGTTACTCTTTCCGAATCGGTTGCCAATAACATGTGGGATGGAATTCAAAAGGATTCTTCACTCAATAATGCCATCAAAGGACAGCAACAGGGGTTGGTTGCTTCAACCAGCGTTGCTTCGGGTGAGGCATCACTCACTGGAGTCACGTGGATGGCGATGAACAGCACGATTGATAACCAACAAATCTGGCCGAAGATAGGCTCACAATCGCAAGGAATACGGTATGCCAATCTGTATGAGGCAAATCTCTTTTCTTCACAAAAATACGTTGCTGTCAATCAAGTGTTGGCCGATGAATTAGGTGTTTCCGTTGGAGATGAACTCGAAATTGGTTGGTACGTTACTCAAGAAGGTAAACGAATCCGTGTCGAATCGAACTTGAAAATCCTCAGTATTGTGACGAATGAGGGTCAGGGGGCATCTGCAGGTACCCAAGCCCCAGCCTTCTTCACTGATTTAACGACGGCTCAATCACTCCAACGCCTCAATGGAAGTATCAATTCACTCTACTATGCAGTGGATGATGCCCGTGATGATGCTGGACATATTGAACCAATCTTGGAAGACGTTGAGCAACTCTTGGACCGATTGATACGGGCGACAGATGTCGGGATTGACATCGATTTAGATGAGAATACGAACTCGATAACATTGACTTCAAGCCAGGGCTTAGGTCGTCTTTCAGGTGATTTAGTGCGCGGTTTAAGGGGGAACTTGAGTCAGATTTCACCCGGCTCAAGCATGATGGAAATCTTGCAAGTTCCGATGATTGAACTTGAAGAAAACAACCAACAGATCCTCACTCTTGCTGATTCGGACATATCGGAACTTCATGCTGGTGAACGCGGCCTTTGGCATTTCTCACCGAGTGGTGTTGGCTTCCAAATTGATGGCGCAGGTGATGCTTGGGTTTGGAGGGTCGCTGAAGGAGGTATTGCTCACGATTTTACACTCGATTCTTCGGGAGAATACGGTTTGATTGCAACCGATGAAGGCCTCATTATCGGCTATGAAGGGGACGTTGATTCAGATGAATGGGCCTCCTTTGAAAGCGAGGGGGAAATGCTCTCTGTAACATCAGATTCTCAACAATGGTGGGCACTCGAGGAAACTTCATCCTCGTTTAAGTTACATTCTTTCTCTCTTGACTTACAACAGCACTCGGTTACAAACCTCACACTTGACATGCCATCTACTGTACTTTCTACACAGTTGCATTTTGATCAGTATCTCTATCTGGAAATTGAAAGTCTTCTCTCCTCTTCTCTCTATCAGTCCTCCATTTCCAATATTTCGTTCACAGTATTGGAGAATACTTCCGAATGGCCTTTAATCCCAACGCTTTCTGCAAATATTCCTCTTCATTCCTCCTGCGATGGTCGAGCTTCTGTCACTGAATCACAAAATGGGCATCATTGGTGCACAGTTCCGAACGGTCTTATTCGATGGGATTCGGTAGATGGTCCGATTGAAACACTCCGTATACCAATCGTTTCAACTGCGGGTGGGCTCGGTGTTCTGCCGCAATTATTCTTGGCATTTGGAGGCGAACAATCGCCACTTGTTGTCGAAGAAGGTGAAGTGCTTTTCAGTCAACGCCTCAATGAACTCGATTTGACTGAACAAGAGAGTGAGGTATGGGTGAAGGGGCTGATTCCCTATGCTTTTGGCGATAATACCGCATACCGTTTGAACTTCTCTGGAACGTATGGTGACCTTGAGGGGATGGAAAGTCTTTCAGAACTTGATGCTGTAATCCTTGGCCTTGTTGCATTATCGGATGGAGAACAGTTAGCTTCTGCAGGTGAAGACGAGAGGTCAATGGTTGTTCTTTCAGTTCCCGGCCAGTGGAATGATTCGGTTGCCACTCCACTCATCTCTTGGTTCGATCTTGAATCCAATGCATCAGATGCAAATTTGAATGTTCGAGCAGTGAAGGTGGAGGCTGCGGCAATTGCAGAGGAGTCCTCTGGTATTCTTGCGGCTATGTTCTTAGTTTTTGGAACCTTTACGATTGCAGCGGGCATACTCCTTGTGCTTACCATTGTCATGATGTTGGCCGAAGCACGACGTTCAGAACTTGGTACAATGCGGGCCTTAGGAGTCACTCAGTCTGATGCTCGAGCCCTTGCAGTTCAAGAAGGGATTCTTCTCTCTGCCTTTGCAAGTCTCTTGGGAGCAATTGCTGGATTGGTTCTCGCATGGTTCATCAGTATTGGCTTCGATAATATGTTTTCATCCGTAGGTTCAAATCAATTTACTTTTGCTTGGGAATGGACCTCTTTGTTTTCAGGTGCAGTTTGGGGCTTCCTTCTTGCTGTATTTACACTCTGGGGTTCCGCTTTTTGGACTTCCAAACTCAACATAATCCACGCACTGAAGGGTGGCCGAATTGCTCGCTCTGAAGGAGTCCCTTGGCCTCTTCTTCTCCTTCAGATCCTTGCCCTTGGAGGTGGTTTGCTCTCTTTCCTCATTTTGCTTGTTCTTGGATTTGAATCTGGCGTAGCCTATTTCTTATGGATGGTTTCAGGTGTTTGTTTCATCATCACTCTTGTTCCGTTCTTTACTTGGGAGTTGCCGGTTTTCTTGCGAACGAAGAATGATTTCTGGCAACGCCTTTGGAGGAATACGAGCCGCAATACTTTGGCCATGATTGGAACAATGTTGTTAATTTGGACCGTCGGCCTTTCTTCACTTGACCCGATTCGAAAAGGAATGGAGCCGGATGAGCTTTCATTCATCGTCCTCGGCTTAGTTGAAGTATTTGCAGGCGTTCTTTTGTTAACCAGTGCTGCACCACTTCTGGTGAAGCGATTAGGCAAATCGAAAATATTGACTCGACGTTGGGGGCCAGTGTTACCCGTATCTCTTGCCTATCCTCTCGCTACGCCTGTTCGTACTGCTGTGGTGATGGGTATGTTTTCAATCACCGTATTTTCTGTGATTGTGTTGGGTGGTTATGCTGAACAATTTGATAATTATACCAGTTCCTTTGTCGAGGATGCCGAGGGTGATTATGAATTATTATTGACGGGTTCCCGCTCAAGCCCAATCGAGTTGTCTGAAAACATATCCGAATGGAATCTCTCTTCAAGCCTTGAATACCAAATTGATTCCGTTGCACGTGTACATCGTGGCGAAGTATTCCTTGAGGATGCCGATGGTGAACGAATGCCCTATGTGGTCCGAGGTTTCGATGATGCTTTTGCCCAACACGGCGGTTTACCTCTTTACACCTGGGATTCTTCTCTAGGTGCTGATGAATTTGAAGTATGGAATGTCGTATCATCACGTGATGATTTGGTACTTCTTGATGCCTCATTTGGTCTCGAGTCAATTACCGATGGCAGCGGTATTTCAACCTTAAGTTTTTCAATTGGAGAATCAATTTCGCTAATTGATATCTCCAACCCGGGAAATACTCGTTCTGTGAAGGTTGCAGGCTTTCTCGAACAATCTTCATATCTGTTTTCAGCAGGAGTTTGGATGAGTGATGATCTTGTCATCGAACAGTTTGATGGTCGCCTCACTCGCATGTACGTGAGCGTCTCTGACGATGCCCAACCGTCTGCCTCATACCAGGACAATACTGTAAGTGACTTTTCTCCGACTGGTAAGAGCAAGGATGTCCGAATGGCTGCCGCAGAATTAGAATCAGAACTCTCACCACTACTCAACGGCAAAGGTGTTCAAGTCTCTGTTATTTCAGACGAGGTCATGCTGCTTCAATCATTAGTACTTGCATTGCTCGGTATTTTCGAAGGATATCTTGCGTTAGGACTCATCGTGGGTATCGCAGGGATTGGGGTGGTCACCGTACGTTCAGTATCTGAACGAACCAAATCTATTGGGGTTCTACGGGCTCTGGGGTATCGCAAGAACATGGTACTTCTTTCATTCTGGATTGAAGTATCCTGGGTGAGTGTCTTGGGTATGTTGAATGGAATTTTAGTCGCTGTAGGATTCCATCGGGCACTCTATGTGGCTTTTTGGAAAGATCAAGGTGCGAGTTTTAGTCTTCCAATGGAATCAATATTCTTCGTGTTTTTCGGTGGTTGGCTGCTGGTGTTAATGGTGACCTTTGTCCCTATTCAGAAGGCTGCTAGGATTCCAGCTTCTGCCGCATTGCGAGAATCTTGATTGATGTAATTTTTGCTATTGAATCTCACTTTTTGGTATTTTCTGGGATATTGAGTTGAAGAATGCCGCTTTTGAAGTAAAACTACAAACTTCTCGTACCACCTACTCAGTAACCGATGGACTGAATAGGTTATTTTCCGGTCATGTGCGTGATTTCACTCAATAATAATCATTATTTGCACTCCTATAGTATAAATACGACGAATTTCGTGGAGGGAAATACCGAACCATCGGAGGTATAGATATGCGAAAAATAACCCCTATGATTCTCGTCACCTTGATGCTTGTGAGTGCGCTCTCAAGTTTCGATTTCGCCGAGCTAGAAGAAACTGAAGTAATTGAAGACGCAGGTGCCCGTGCGGGTGCTGATGCAGAAATGGTTGCTATCACAAACCCGAAAGAAACCGTTTGCCCGCTTGGGGCTTCATGCCGTAACGTCAT
>Ga0209091_10001089_pt1 | contig 24572 bp, 9 predicted proteins | sample ArcticOcean_MG_C_6_FD_187438 | JGI IMG/M metagenome (GOLD analysis project Ga0209091, IMG submission 187438) | Marine microbial communities from western Arctic Ocean - ArcticOcean_MG_CB8_128 (SPAdes) (version 2) | ecosystem: Environmental > Aquatic > Marine > Oceanic | place: Arctic Ocean...
AAACACTCGAAAGACTGAATGACGTGTTAGAGTCGCGTAAAGGCTCCGTTGTTCTTTCCGAGCGCGGGGATGCGACTCCAGTGTATCGTCACCCACGGTTTCGTCTGTTCGCGGCTATGAATCCGGCGACTGATGTTGGTAAACGCGACTTACCCCCCGCTTTGAAACATCGCTTTGCGGAGGTGTATTGCGGAGAAACGGAATCCAGAGAAGATTTGCAGCTCTTGGTTCGTGGATATCTAAGAGATGTTCCGAGTGGGGTAATAGCCCCAATCGTTGACTTCTACGTTGAAGCGAAACGAGCGGCGCACACGATTCTCTTAGACTCGGCGGATCAAAAGCCTCGATATTCACTTAGAACCCTGGCGCGAGCTTTAGAGTACGTTTCTGCGGCGAGTCCGTTATATGGCGTCCAAAGAGCGATGATGGATGGTTTCTCGATGTCATTCCTGACGCTTTTAAAAAAGGAAGGTCAAGAGATTTTAGAAAAATTGATGCATAAGCATCTGTTGGGTGGCAAGGCGATCAAGGTAAGTGTGCGCTATTATTATCATCGTGATTTGTTCGCATCCGCAGTTAAGCGCTGAGCTTGTCAATATTCCATGGCGTGCTCGGTCTAGAAACTGCGGTATATTCAATTGTTGGACAATACACCTATTCCGGTCACGACTCTATGAATGTTCGGAAGACTTGTCCCGCACATCTTTTGCTGTTGTGCTTCGTAGTACTAACACTGTATAAACTTCTTCTTCTCTCTACACCACAAATATACAGGGAATCATGAAACCACCGCCGGCACCGCAAGAGGATACACACGTTCTCATCGAGCACTTTTGGGTAGAAGCCGGAGAATTAGAACGCGTCGATCCGGAAGGTAACCATATTCTCTTTGCGCGCATTTTTTTTCTTTGAAACGAAAGACGACTTGGCAATGATGAACACATATCCGCGCTTCTTAAACTCGTTTATGATGCACAAAAAGATATTATGGTTGAATTTCTTCTACTGAGCCACCAACGTCAACATGTTTTTTTATGTTTTTTTTCTCCGCACTTCCCTTGGTTGGAAATTCATTTTGACACTTAATCTCTTTCTTTTACATATCATAGGTTACGTCGTGACTGAGAGCGTCAAATCACACCTCTCGAATTTGGCACGCGCGGTGCTTCTCAGAAGACACCCAATTTTATTGCAAGGACCGACCTCAGCAGGAAAAACTTCCATCATTGAATATCTCGCGAAGCGTACTGGACATCGTTTCATGCGCATCAACAATCACGAGCATACAGATCTACAAGAGTACCTTGGCACGTACATAACGGATGAGAAGGGTACGTATATGGCCTTACATCTTTCATTTTTATCTTTTTCTTCTCTTTTTTCGGACGCTAGTTCGTTATCCGTCGTTCTTATACAATAGAATCCGGGGGATCGGAAAGCAGTCCGTAGATTTATGCGCCTCGGGAGTTGGTCGCTTGCGGGAATCCGTCGTCGCTCTTTACCGGAGCATCTCAGGACATTCGCGTGACTTCCAAGGCTATATTCTTCTTCAGTTTCAGTTCGCATCTTACGTTTCGTTGTGCTTTTGTGTTCATCGATTTATCATCTCTAACCACTTTCTATTTTCATTCACACTTTAGGTGCTTTGACCTTCCAAGAAGGCGCACTCGTGCAAGCGGTACGCCGAGGGTACTGGGTCGTTCTTGACGAGTTGAATCTAGCGCCTTCTGATGTATTAGAAGCTTTGAATAGACTTTTAGACGATAACAGAGAACTTTTTGTTCCCGAGTTACAAGAAACGATTAGACCTCACCCCCACTTTGTCCTGTTTGCGACGCAAAATCCTCCAGGTGCAATTTATGGAGGGCGCAAGGTATTGTCGAAAGCCTTTCGTAACAGATTCGTTGAGTTGCACATCGGTGACATTCCCGACGAAGAACTCAAAGTCATTCTGAATAAGCGGTGTGAAATCGCACCGAGCTATTGCGTGAAGCTCGTAGAATCTATGCGCGCTTTGCAAGGTATGCGAAGAGGTTCTCGAGCTTTTGCCGGTAAAGATGGATACATCACCGCCCGCGATTTGTTTCGCTGGGCGAATAGGAAATCTGTTGGATACGAAAACTTAGCCAGCGATGGCTTTCGCGTGCTTGGCGAGCGATTGCGATCGGAAAACGAAAGGATGTCGCTGAAGAGAGTTCTCGAGAAAGCTTTAAAAGTCCCAGAGATTTCTCTAGAACAACTGTACGAGGCGGCATCCAGTGAAAATTTAGAAGGACGTTTGGAAGTTGCTTTGACGGCTAAAAATTGCGACATTTCAGCTGAAGAAATCATCATGGCACGTTCTATCGCGTGGACACCCGCTATGCGTCGTTTATATGCTTTGGTCGAAGCCTGCGTTGAGCATAAAGAACCCGCTTTGCTTGTAGGTGAAACTGGTTGCGGGAAGACAACTGTGGTGCAGATCCTTGCAATGATTCATGGGCAAAAGTTACGTGTATTAAACTGTCACCAACACACGGAAACTGGTGATTTTATAGGAGGCTTTCGACCTGCAAGACAAGGAGACGCACCATTCGCGTGGGAAGATGGACCTTTGATTAAAGCCATGCGCGAAGGGGATATTTTACTCGTCGATGAGCTTTCACTCGCAGAAGATTCCGTATTGGAGAGGTTAAATTCCGTCTTAGAACCCGGACGAGCGATTACTTTACCTGAAAAAGGCGGTATCGATGTCGAAGAGCTCATCGCTCACCCAAATTTTCGATTGATAGGAACGATGAACCCGGGTGGGGATTTCGGAAAGAAGGAGTTATCTCCGGCGCTGCGAAACAGATTCACAGAAATTTGGGTCGGGGGCGTATCTTCGGCAAAAGAGATGGAAGAGATAGTTTCACGGCGTCTGGTTCATTCTCAAAATATGGATACTATTTACGCGCACGACCATGCGAAAGAATTAGCCTTATTCTGGGAATTCTATCAAAGCATCGCCGGCGCCGGACAAGCAAAGGCGTGTTTGCAAACCAGAGATATTTTGGCTTGGGCTCAATTCATCAACGAAGTAGAGAATAGAAAAGGGCCGAACGCGCTGTTAGGATTTGCTGCGTTCGCGCACGGGGCGTACTTAACGCTTTTAGATGGCCTCGGCCTGGGTTTAGGGATGCCAGAGGAAACAGCTAAAGCGCTCAATCGAAAATGCGTCGAGTATTTGCGCGCGCGCATACCAGACACAGAGGTACGTCAGCAATCATATTTTTTTTTTGAAACGACGATGTCGATCTCGCCTGCATTTTTTTTACTACATTGCGCCGTGAAGTTTTTGTTGTACCTGGTAAGTTTCTGATCTTGCATGATGAGAAACCCCTACAACCCTGAGCGTATTATTGGTATAGTTTCTCTACCTTTACAATTTTACTATCATCGCCATTGATTTCATTGACCGAACTTCCTTTTCTTTCTCTTTCTAACAGATCCGAACCTTGAACGAACAAATATTACAAAGAGCGTCGTATGCGCACGATCCGAGTGCAGAAAACGAGAAGGAAGATCTCCTCAACTGCGCTGCAGTTGACAACGGCACTCGATTTGGCATCGCGTCATTCACGATTAGTTGTGGCACGCATCCGATTCCCTCGACATCTGAATTCGCTTTAACTGCCCCGTCAACCAGGCGCAACGTTGCGCGACTCCTTCGCGCATTGCAACTCGCTCGGAAACCAATATTATTGGAAGGTTCACCCGGAGTTGGTAAGACGTCTATAGTCTCGGCTCTGGCGAAGGCTGCGGGGCACAAACTGGTAAGATTAAATCTCTCGGAGCAGACTGATATGATGGATCTTCTGGGAGCAGATCTACCAGCATCTGATGGTGAAGCCGGTGAGTTTAAATGGTCCGATGGAGCATTTTTAGCGGCTTTGAAAAATGGTGATTGGGTTCTTTTGGACGAATTGAATTTGGCGCCGCAACCGGTTTTAGAGGGCTTGAATGCCGCGCTCGATCATCGCGCAGAAGTGTTTGTGCCAGAGCTCGGTAAGACGTTCAAATGCCCATCAACATTTAGAGTATTTGCAGCTCAAAACCCTGCTGCACAAGGCGGTGGAAGAAAAGGCTTGCCAAAATCTTTTCTGAATCGTTTCACGAGAGTATTCGTTGAGCCCATGCGTATTAACGACGTCGAGCACATCGCGAAAAGTCTACATCCGAACGTTATCGAGAGCGTCATCGAAAAGATGGTCCACTGTAATGCAGAGTTAGCTCGTTTGAGTAGTACCACGGATACGACTGGATATAGGTTTGCTAGAGCCGGTGCACCGTGGGAATTCAACCTTCGAGATATCATGAGATGGTGCGAACTCGTTACTTCTATCGTCCCAGAAAACGAGATGGATGAAAATTCATACGTCCGGGTGTGCGCATCGGTATTTAATGCATTATATACTCAGCGCTTACGAACTGTGAACGACCGAATAATTGCAAAGCACGCGTTTGCTCGAGCATTCGGTCTTAACGCAGACGAGATTCCAACCGCTTCCCACATGAAAATGCGAAAGGATGGATATCTCGAAATTGGCAATGCAGTTTTACGCAGACATACATCCTCCACATCAAAATCTAGCGCTGATGCTGGCATTGCTTGTATCGACGAAGAGGAAAATTTCGCAATTCTAAGAGGGAACTTAGATTCCCTCGAAGCGGCTTCTTTCTGTATCGATCGTGGATGGATGACAATCGTTGTCGGACAAGCCGCGTCTGGTAAAACGACGCTGGTGAAAGCCCTCGCCAGACTTGCCGGAAAAGATTTACAACGCATCGCGTTGACTTCAGCTACGGATACGAGCGAATTACTCGGATCTTTTGAGCAAAAAGAGTCGTCGAGAGATCGCGTGGACTTTGAATCTCGCATCTTTAGTCTACTCCAAGGCATTTGCGAATCGAGTGCGTTCGGTGATGTGAGTTCAACCACGCGCGCTTGGAAAATGTGGGAATCCTACAGAGCCGCCACGCAGGCATCAGAAGCAATGTCAGAAAACAGCACGGAGAACGCAGTGTACATTCTCCGCGAGGTAATCGTTGCATTAAGTGCCGCAGCTACTTCGAACGCATCATCTTTGCAAGACGATGTTCATTCTGAAATCTCCTGGCTTCATGAGAACTTTGAAGCCATTGTCACGCCAACTTCGTTCAATGTCGGACCTAAGAAAGATGCCGGTCGATTCGAGTGGGTCGACGGGGCTTTGCTAAAAGCCGTCGAACGAGGCGATTGGGTTTTACTCGAAAACGCAAATCTATGCTCTCCAACCGTGCTCGATCGTTTGAATCCTTTGCTGGAACCGGAGGGGACTTTGTTGGTAAACGAATGCGGTTTTTTACCAAATGGCGAAAGCCGCATCGTAAAGGCGCACGAAGGGTTTCGATTATTCTTAGCAGTCGATCCAAGAAGAGGGGAAGTATCGCGAGCGATGCGTAATCGTGGAGTTGAGGTATTTTTGCATCCAAAAAGATACAAAAGCCCGTCAGACAACGAGCAGACAAGCTTGTTCTCCAAACAACTGGGACTGGCTGAAATGCCGAGCTCTTCACCGTCGATTAACGAGGATATCAAATCTATGGTCTTGGCAAAGGGTATCCCAAATGGTATTCTAGCAGATGCAATCGTGCAAACACACTTTGCTATGATCATTAAACTCAAAATGACGATTGGAAATCACGTGCATTTAACGTCGCGCGATTCCTGTCGATGGGCCGAGCTCGCGCTCGAGCTCGTCAATAGGGGAGTACCCGTCATGCGAGCGTTTCGTTTGAGTTTACCACACGCGTATAACGTGCCCAGCGAAGAATCGAACTTCGTTTACGATGAAACATTTGTGCCACATATGATTTCAGTGTATCTTGCTGGAAACACCTTGCATTCGTTCATATCATCACCATCTGGTTGGCCGAATCGTCTTGCTACGGCAAATAGGATATCGCGAGAAGATCGATTGGCGCTGACGTCTTTGGAGCAATTCTCAGGATTTTCGCTGTCCACGTACGCAGCCGCACTTCTTGCTGCGCAGTGCTTTGTCCAGAAAACGACGAGGGATAAAAGCAAGGACGAAGACATACTGTTGATATTGCACGAGAAGCAATCGCTCGTAGCAAACCTACCGACTTTGCAGCTTATGAAGTATTTTCAAGGGGGTGCGTTTGAAACCTCTCTCGAAGAAGACGAAGACGCGTGGAACAGCAAGGTAATCGAACTCTTCCGTGCATCCACCATTTACACGCTTAAAAAGAACTCATCTGGAGCATCTCTGGATAAAAGTCGAGTGAGTTGGAACTTTTTCGCGAATGCAATCACATCAACGAGCAATGTTCCGCAAATCGAATCGAGTGTTCTCGCCTGGACACTTTTCCAGCGGTTGTTTGAAAATAGGGAGCCTTTGGCGGAAACGGTTCAACTACTTGCGCCCCTCTGTGCGCGATATTCCTTTGAAAAGGCATATACAGATACATGCTTCTTATCGTCAACTGCGCACGTTGGTGACATGAAAGCTTTGACCATGTCCTGCTATCGCGCGAAGAACGCGAAAGAGAAGGCGAGGCAAAGCGCTGTGCACGCGTCTCTGGATAAAATAGCTCTCGCGAACCAGCTATTAGAAGAAACGAACGAAGTTTTGCTTCAGGAGTCGCTCTCGTGTACTGGGCCATTGAATATTGAATCAATGAAACTTTTGAATAGTTTCGTATCGTGGAAGTCACATTTTGATGTGCTCATTCGTTCAACGCCGTATGAAGACTTTGAGGTGGCCAACGGTAATCTCGACGCGGCGCTTGAAAACCTTGCGGTGGCTTGGTTACAAACAAAGCAAGCCGCGCAAAATTACGAAAGTTGGTTATCCTTGCAAAATAAAAAGACTACTGCTCCTAATGATAGAGCAGGCTTGCGCGATGATAAGCGTTCGCTTCTCGTAGACGAAGCATTTGGTGTTCCATCCAAGCCTCCAGGAGTACCGTTCCTCTGGCACGCTATCGGGAAACCAACCTTGCCGCAAAGTGATACTCTTCGCACAGCCGAGGAAATCGTTCGCATAGCATCTAGAGCACTTCAAAACAACGGCTCCCGAGTAAACACACTTTTGGATTACACTCGCTCTTCAAGGAATGATCCTTCGAGTAGAGCGATTGCATTCTTGGCTAAAGAGGCTGCCAATTTAGGCGCATCGGCGAAACTACGATTCACCGCCTTGGAAGCGTTGTGTTTTTTCAGCTTCACGCACGTCGGTATTGCTTCGAGCGAAAATGGGATAGCAGATAATGATGCTACTGCACTACCATCGCTGCTTTCTCGTCAACTGTATCAGCATTGTGTGGACTCGGGCGCGTGGGATGCGTCTACGCAAGAGCGCGCCAAGGCCATTCTTAAAATATACGATTCGTTGTCATCATCGAGCGAGTTCGAAGAAGAAGTTTCGGATGCGATGATGATAATGGACAACGATACCGTCGATTTGGATGGAAATGACACCAATGCTCCATTCGCGTTTGAAATTCCAAACCGAGAACTCGTCAAATCGCTCGATGACGATGAATCTTGGTCGCTGGAAACCTCGTCGGCGGTTCTCGCTCCGCCGAGGTTTTTTTTTCCGCACTGGACTTTGAAATGGAAGGATATCACGTTCAAGAACGCACAGCTTTCTCCGTTTGCAGAGTTACGCTCTCTCGAGCTTGATAGAGAAGTTCTCGCACGTCTCGCGCTGATTTTGAGTTTTGACAGTAGTAATGAAGAGGAAAAGGATCATCATAGAAGAGAAAAGCTCTTGGAGCGACTACACGAGGCAACCTCGAAGGCTTTATCATTCGGTGTGTCTCACTCTCCGCGTGCTGCGTCTGATTTTGAAGGCCATCGAAAACTCCTATGGGACATGAGTGATCCCGCTCAAACGACCGTAGAGGCGTCTGCTCTATCCCGAAGAGCTTTGGAAATTTTTCTATCTTGGCACGACGCGCATCGCTCAGGAGCGCTCTCGCAGCTTCCCCATTTTTTGAAGACGACTAAAAAATCGTCGATCAATGTAGGCTCGAAAAACGAGCAAGTATTGGCAGAGCTCGAGACTAAATGGCTCTCCTGCGATGGACCAGCCCGTACAGAACGCGCGCTTCAAACCATCCTGACCTCGGCGTTGTTCGTCTCCACCGTTGGTCTTGAAGAACGCGGACAAAGAGTCGCGCAATTACGATTGGCTGCAAGGCAATTGAGAATGCGCCGGGACAATGCTGAGGACGAGAGTGCGAAAGATTGGAATACGTTGCGTGGTATTTTCGTCCACACCATGTGCGCTTACGGTGCAGATGGCATGATATGTGAGTATGCATTAGGGTTGAGGGAAGAGTTGGTATCGAAGAATACTACTTTAGGAAACGTGACACGACAATCCCTTTTCGATGAGCAGCGTAACGTCGTGAGCAGAAATTTGACACAACAGTTCAAATATTCTTCAACGTCGGTGAGCGTGACGCTCGAAGGTCTATTCGAATGTCTGTCTGAGCATTACATAAGTAATATAGATTATCATCAAAGAGCAAACCGCGACCGATTCCTTCGAGGTATGGCCTGGACCCGTCTCGGGTGTTTGCGGCTGCACTGCATGTTCCCTTCGGGGATGTCGGATCCAATGGCGGAGACAAGTAACGATGCAAAGCGCGTAGATCGAGAAATTAATTTTGAGAGCATTCCAGCAATCGAAATCATTGAGTTTCACGAGCGATCGCCGCTTCTCGCCTTGGGTAGCGATGCCGATCCCGAGAAGCAACGAGTCGAACAGGCAAAGACTGAACTCGAAGCGCATCAAATGAAGTTGCGAAGAATGTTCGCGCCTCGACCGAGCGTTCCAAAATGGCGTCAGCTTATGCGCCACATTCATCGTTTTTCGCACGAGAAAGGCGGATTAGCGGAGCCAGAAAGGCTCGAAGCAACCTTAAAATCTCTCGAAGGTTCCTTGAAAGCGTCTTCGAAAGACACCTTTTCTGAAGCCGGTGCATTTGAGAAAGCGTACCAAGAAGTGAAAGTGCTTTCAGATGCCGCTAAACACTGGTCGGAAACTTTAGAGACGCCACAGTATTCAGGATATGCGGATGCCACGAAACCGCTGAGACTCGCCGCGGCGGAACTTACCCGAGGCTTGAAACTGTTAGAGGATGGTTTAAGCGGGGGTATGGTAGACCCTTCTCGAGCGTTGGCGACGAGAGCGATGAGAGAGCTTTTCAAGTTTTCTTCTTCCGACGAGTACGATGAAAAGAGTTTAGAAAGAAACGTAGAGAGCATGGCCCGAGCGTCGTCAAGTTTGCTCACGGACGTTTCCACGCTCAAATCGTTACAAAAGCTCGAAAATTCAGGGGAACTCCGCGTCGCGGTGCTCAAAGTCGCTATGCAGAAAGTTTGCAACGACGTGATTAAAGAAAAGTCTCTCTCGCCGCAGCTGTGGAAAAACGCGTCTTCTGTTTTTGACCGCTTAGCCGATCTTTGGAAATCAGTGAGAGATATTGAAATGGAGAAAGATGACACCCTTTACGAACATGATGATAAGATTGCCGTGTTTCGTCGCGTCGTAGCGGCGCCGACGGCGATGGAGATCATGGAAGGCGACGACGACGAAACTGAGAGGAGATTTTCTGAAATTACTTTTGGTACCTTTATCGAACAATGGAAAGAGTTCAAGGATGCGCCGGGTGATATTTTGCAACTCGATCACGATTGTGTCGAAGAAGAAGACGAGAAGAAAAAATCAGAAGAGGACGATTCAGATGACGAGATGGACAATAACGCAGCGATTGCGGCGAAAACAGCCGGTTTGCTCGAAGGCGCTCTGCTCCTCGAGCTCGTGGCAACGCACGACGTCGTGTGTACGATTGGTGCGAGCACTTCAATCGGTGCTAATATCGAAACCTCATACGATACGGAACGACGCGCCGTGAACCCATCTAAGTTTTTGCACACGAACGCAAAGGAGCTCACGGAACCCCTCGCGAATCGCGCCACGTCGTTCGTCGACGCGCACGACGTCGGTTTCATGATCTTGCGACGCGCTGCGATTAAGGACGACAGAATGCAATCGTTACCGAGAGTGCTCGATGATACCAGTCAACTCGGTAACTTGACCCGAGTGTGTTTAGAACATCTTGCGGTTTCGAGAGGCACGATGTCCGAAGACTCGCCTGAAGGTGACGATCAGTCAAAAGACGAAAAGTTCAACCACAAAAAATTGCAAAGACACGCGGATGCCATCGATCACGAAATGTCCAGAGGCGACGCACCGGGAGAAACCTCTCTTGCGCTCCCAGTCGTAGCAAATTGTCGACGTAAAATTACCGCGCTGCTGCAAGAGTGGCCAGAACATCCTTTGTTGACACAACTCGCGGAGATTTGCGATCGGATTTTAAAGCTGCCTTTGCTCGGTCCCGTGAAAACCTTCTTAACTGGTCTCGAGTTGCTTCTCGCTCGAGCGCAAACGTGGGAACAATCGGCATCGATAGAAACGTCTTTACTTGATGAGCTTACGGCTATGGCAAACGTGGCTATGCGTTGGCGACGACGTGAGTTACATGCGTGGTCGAGACTGTTAGAGAGGTGTTCGGAAAGACACGCCGCGCGAGCCAGGCGAACGTGGTTCGCGTTGCACAGACTTTTGAAATCCGTGCAATCGTCCAGCCCTTTTGATGCAGTCGAAGACGACAAGACTATCACTATCATGGATGAAATCGATGAAGAAGAAGACGAAGGCGATATTCAAGGCATTCGCGAAATCACGCGCGCGCTCGAAGAGTACCTCCAAGGCTCCACTTTAGGGGAATTCCTCGCACGACTCTCTCTCGTGAAAACGTTCGAACATCACTTAACCGCGGATATTCGCGCTCGAGCCGCCTTGAACTTACTTCCAAGAAGAGGCGATGCAGCCTTACGATGCGTGCTGCACAATACGTACCGTTATTACCATCAATTCAAACCTACTGTGGAAACTGAAATTGAAAACGAACGCGCGACGCCGGCGAGGAAGCTCGAGGATCATGCCAAGTTGGCGAAATGGGAAAACCGCGGCTACCACTTCATGAAACAACAAGCGGAATCCAACGAGCGCGTTTTGCACAAACACGTTCGTCAGTTTGATCGTGCTTTGCAAAAACTCGTCTTACCCATCTTAGAATCTGCGTCGAGAAACAGCACCGGGTTAGCCGTTTTGCCGAAGGAGCAATCAAAAGACGACGAAGAGGCGACGGCAGCGCCGACGGACGAAGACCCCTTGGAAGTGATCTTTGAAGATATTGAAGAAGAAGACGAGGAAAAGAAGAAGAAGAGATTCGATAAAGCGGTCAAAGCGGCGACGATGAAACGCGAGCGGGAAAAAAGAGAAGAGATTGCAAAGAGAAAGCTCGAACAGTTGGATGCCGATTTGACGGTGAAGAAGCGGGCGTTTGATACTTCGACGAAAGAATTACTCGCTCGAGTTTCTCGATTGAATTCAATTGAAAGCGAAGAAGGGAACGCATCTTCTCTTTTACACCGCGTAGATGCTTTGACGAAAAAGATCACATCCGTCTTGGCAACGTCGACCATGGAAACTTCACGCCGATCTCAAATTCGCGCCGGAGGCGTCGACATAGACGCATTCGCGTCTCGAATCGCGCGCAGAGCTACAGCTTTGCGCACGGATGAAACGGTGAAAAAGGCCATAAAAAAGAAAGCTCTCAACGATCTCATGAAGACTTTGCCTGAACTCGGGATCACGCACAAGCGCGCGGCGGTTCCGGAAAAATTTCGCGAACCTGCGCGATGGTTTACCGAACCGCCTCTAGAACCGCTCTCCACCGGGCAAAAAGAAAGGTTTCTTCCCGAAGAAGGAGACGAACTCGATTCTGCCGATCAGTCGTATTACGTTGCAATGTCTCGGGTGCAAAGATTGCAAAACGTGACGAATAATAATCCTCCCAATCCTGATTTAGAGGTGATTCAAACGAACAGAGCGGTGGCGATGTGCGAACATCTTTTGCACAGGCTTCGCGCGCAACGCAAGACGTTATCTTCCGCACTTGCGTCAGAGAATGTCTTGGATGAATTCGCTTCTTCGTTAGAAAAACTGGTCGAGGAAGCCGAAGAACAGAGTAGCATGCAAGAGGAAGATACTCCTTCACTTTTTCGTTCATCATCGGGTGTAACTCTCGCTCAATGGATGTGCAATGTGCGCGCCTTCATCGAAGCCGTCTCCGACGCGGCGAAAGACGCCATTTTGGCATCCGTCGCGTCTTCGAGTTGCGAATCCGTTCCAAAGCTTCGAGGCTCATGGGGCGAGAAGGCAGCGAGAGAAGCTTTGCTAAACGTTGAATTGAGGTGTGAGGAAGCTCGAGAAGCGCTCAATCCGTACGTGAAGCTGTCATTTGCGGCTGTCGCACAAGCGAGCTCTCGGTTGTCGTCAACGGCGCAAAATACTACTTCTGGAAAAGAAATGTTCGCGTCGTGGCGAGCGGCGCCAATGCTCGGTTTGCAAGCCAAACGCGCTCTCTCCGTGGCACTTGATCGTCTCAAAGTTGCGTCGAAAGATATTGAAGCCGCGCACGATGCGGTTATAGAATCTGCGCGATCGAAAGATGTCGTGGAAACCTACGGCACGTACGCGGCGGATTGCGAGAACTGCCCAGGTTGGGATCCGTTGCGCAAACTTTTAGGTACGATCTTATCCACCGCGATCACTCACTTCGAGAGGAACGAAAACGAGAGCAATACTGCTACTGAGATTGAGGAGACTAAAGCCGCCGAAATCGATGGCTTAAATTCCTTCAACGCATCGCTCGAGATGTGCATCGAACGCGCATTGATTTGGGCGCAAGGGGTTCACAAAGCCGCAATGACGGACGAAGAGGAAGAAACGGAAAAGAAAGCAACCAATGCGAGTACTGATGATGGCAAAAACGACAACGAGAACGACGGTGAAGACGACGGGCTAGCCTCGTTCAAAGTGTACGAAAAACACTGCGGCAACGCCGTCGGCGCCAAGCGTCTCGAAACGCTCTGCGATGCCATCCGCGAAGCCTCTCTCGCCTACGCTCGCGTCACGGAAAGTATCACTTTGCCCTCTTCTTCTTCTTCTGAAAAAAATCGTCAAAATGCCATCACAAACGCGGCAAAACTTGCTCCGATGTTCCGCTCCATCGCTTTAGTTGCGAAAGAAACCATCGTCGAGTACTCCAAGTACCATCGAGCGTCGACGAAATTAGCCAAAGTCTTAACCGCCGTCTTCTGCGGTCTTTGCGAGGAAGGTTTCTGCGGTGCCAAGGACGACGGAGACGGTAAAGGTACCGGTGACGGCGAGAACATGAAGCTCTCGGACGACAAAGACGGCACCGGGGCGGCTGAAGGCGAAGGTAAAAAAGACGTTTCAGAGCAAATCGATAACGAGGAACAAATTTTGGGCATGGAAGACGCGGAGAAACAAGACGAGGAAAAGAAGGAACAAACGAAAAAAGGCGGAGAAGAAGAAGAAGAGGAAGATCGCGGCATTGAGATGAAATCCGACTTTGAGGGCGTCACGCACGACGTGGAAAACGAACCAGAAGATGGCAACGAAGACGAAGATTTGGAGAAGGAAATGGGGGACCACGAAGACGGTAACGACATCATCGACGAGAGGTTATGGAACGACGAAGACGACAAGAAGGAAAAAGAGGAAGGGAAAGACGAGGGACCGGATGAGTTTGAAAAAGGAGACGCGATGAAACGAGAAGATGCCAGAGACGAAGAGATGCGAGGGAAAGACGAGGACGAGGAAGGGAAAGATGATGGGAAAGAGGACGGAAAGAAACCTCCTCGAAAACCAGACGACAAGGAGAAAGGCAAGCCGGAGGCTAATAAAGAGGATACGAATGAAGGTCCAGACGAGGAAGCCGACGATACGAAAGACGACAATAACATGAACGACCAAGAGGTCAAAGATGCTACTGGTATCACGCCAAAGGGTGAAGAAGAAGACGGGGACGACGATGCGAACGATGACTTGGATATCGATCTCGGAGATAACGACATGCAACTCGACGGAGGCGATGAAGCGGAAGAAGAGAAAGGTGAAGAAGACGACGGATCGAAACCAACCGACGACGACATGAACGATGATGGTGACTTAACCGGTGAAAATGGCGAAAACAAAGACGATCGAGACGATCGAGACGACGCCGAGTTGAACCCAGACGACGACGCGCGGGAGAATGAAAAAGAAGCCGGCAATGACGACATGGACGTCGATAACGAGGAAGAAGAGGAAGACGGTCAAATCGGTCAAGACGGCAAAGACGACGCGGTTAACGATGCTAACGCTCAGGAAGCACACGAAGAGGAGGATAAAGACGCGCGGAATCAAGCTGGACCGAAAGGTGCCGGAGACGGCGGCGGCGGAGACGACTGTGAAATCGACGAATCCGAGCAACATCAACAACACGGTCAAGGCGGCGAACAAGGCGCGGCGAGTGCACGCGGAACGGCCGGCGATGGAAGCGCACGGACACAACCAAACAAAAACGCTGGCGGCCAAGACGAACGTGAAAACGACGACGACCAGAATTTCACGAAGGAGCAAAAAGAAGCACAGAAAGAAGCGCCGATGCGATCCACGGCTGGATTTCAGAATCAAAACGAGGACGAGGACGATGCCGGCGATGGCGACGGCGACGGCGAAGCCGCTGGTAAAGGTGCCGCGGTTCCGACTTCCGCACAACCCATGGACGACGCCGAGCAGAACAACGCGAATCAAAACGAGGAGAACAAATCGAAGAAGAGCGGTGGTCCGGAGATGAACCCTCACCGCTCCCTCGCCGCGGCAATGAAGAAATGGCGCGAGAACTTATCGATCGTCAGCGACGACAATGACGAAGAAGACCAAAACACAAAGGATGTAGGCGATGCGGACGATAGAATTCAAAACGAAAACGACGCCGCGGCGGAATTTCAGTTCATGCACGGGGGCGAAGAGAACGAAGAGAAAGGACCAGCCGCGTTGGCTCCGGCGACCGAGGAACAAGCCGTGACGCAAAAACTCAAAGGCGCGAATACTGGCGAAGAAGACGAGGAACGGCTCAACGACGATGAAAAAGAAATCAACGCCGAAGAGTTCTTTAAGAAGGAAGACGAAAAGATGAAGAAAGTTGATGAGGCTGATCTCGACGCGAAAAAGAAGCATGAAGAAGATCCGATGGAGAAGAACGAGGAAGACGTCTCCGGCGAGATGGCAGCAAAGCAGCAACAAAAGAAGAGCAACAAGAAGAAAAGTCAACGCGACAAGAACTTCGCGCCCAACGAAGAGTTGCAACTCGAAGAAAACGTAGACGCCAATGGAGGTGAAGTGAAGGATAACGACGATGAAAAGGATGGCGACGATGAAAAAATGGCATCTGACGACGAAACCGACGAAGAGCGAAAGAAGAAAGAACTGAAGGAAAAACGCCTACTCGAAGAAGCTATCGTCGAGCTGAAAAACGCCAACATCGAGCACGATAACAACGAAGAAGAGAATGTCAATCGAACGCGCGAACTAACCGAAGAAGAGATTGAACTCGCGCGCGCGGAAGCCGAGAAAGATTTACAAATGTTCCGAGAAGATAAAGACAACGCCTTGTCTGAAATGGACGAAGATGCCGCCGAACATCTTTGGCGAACTCTAGAAGATTTAACCGGTTCTCTCTCTGGCGAATTGAGCGAGCAACTCCGACTGATTCTCGAACCGACGTTAGCATCTCGGTTACGCGGCGATTACCGAACCGGAAAACGTTTGAACATGCGAAAAATCATCCCGTACATCGCCTCCGATTTCCGAAAGGACAAAATTTGGCTTCGTCGATCGAAACCGTCTGAGAGAAGGTACCAAGTCGTGTTAGCCGTGGATGATTCGTTATCGATGTCGGAGAATAAGCGCGACCGAGCGGCGCTCGAGGCGATGGTCTTATTGGCGAGAGCGATGAGTCGATTAGAAGTTGGCGACATCGGCGTCGTCGGTTTCGGCGGATGCGTGAAGACGTTACACCCACTCGGTGAACCTTTTGTGGACCAAAACGGCCCCAAACTGGTCTCCAAGCTCACGTTTCGTCAAGACAGCACGTTGGCCGATCGGCCGATGGTGACTTTACTGGAGAGTTTGCACCAGCAACTTTCTTTAGCGCGAGAAAATTCCAGTTCTCGAGGCAGCGCCAAGGCCGGCTCGAACCTCCAACAACTCGTCCTCATCATCGCCGACGGACAATTCCACGAGAAAGAAGCCTTAACGAAAGTCATGCGCGAATTTGGAAATCAAAAAGGTGTTTTAATCGCGTTTATCGTCCTCGATAACCCAGAAAAGTCTTTATTGGACATGCAATCCGTGTCATTTGAAAAAGGCAAACCGAAAATGACGAAATACTTGGACTCGTTTCCGTTTCCGTATTACGTGGTCGTTCAGGAATCGAACCAATTACCGTCGACGATTAGCGATTTATTGAGACAATGGATCGAAATGGTCAGCAGCAATTCCGATTAAAGATGCTGTCGTGTGTTGTGATATAAAATAGTATTTAGTTTTTTCATATATAAAATTTTCCTAAGTACGAATAACGTCTCGTGTGTCTTCCAATCTCTCTCTCTCTTTCCTCTAAAATTTTTCATTTACATGTAACGAACGATTGCCTTTCTCTCTTTCTCTCTCCTAATCACTCGTCATCTCTCCCTCTTTTTCTCTCTCTCTCGGTCTCTTTAGTAAAAGTTCAAAACATGTTACATAATAACGCATCCGCTGCTCGAAGCCTTTGCCGGAGCGCTCTTCTTCGCCGGCGCCGGCGAACTCGCCTTCTTCGCCGGAGCCGACGGCTTCTTCGCCGCGACCGGCTTCGCCGCTTTTCTCGCGCTGCTCGGCCTTCTCGGCGGCGGCGCCGGTTTCGTCTTCGTATAACTCGGTCTCGTTTTCGACGGCGATCTTCTCACGCCAATCGGCGGACTCTTCGTAAACGCCAACTTCTTCGCCGAAGACGGTTTCGTCGCTTTGCTCACCGCCACCGGCGTCTTCGTCTTCTTCGTCGGCGTCGGGGACGCGCCGCGCCACTTGTCCTTGAGATCCACGTTCGATCGGTTGGTCAGTTTCGGGCCAAACGCCGGGTCGTCCAAGATTTTCTTCCATTGGCCTTTACATATATTAAGAGAGACATTTTTTTGTGTGAGTTTTTGGTCAAAAAGAGCGATTCTTTGAAAAAAAAATTAGCCGTTTGTTTCCTTTTTGTTCTTCTCAAAAAAAATAAAAAATAAAGGGGGAAAATAATAGGGCTTTCCTCCCTTTTTTGCCTCGATCGAAAGATGATAACGACGACGTAAACGACGATAGAAGAAGAAAAGCCTTCTCTGCCACATCGCTCTCCCGCATCTCCGGTGGGTTTGGATTTCGCAAAAGCGAAAGAAGAGACAGACTCCTTCCTCGCGCGGCGCAAAAGAGAGCGAAAGAAGAAAGGCTTTAAAAAATACAGCAAAAAGCAGCCCTTTTCAACAACAAAAAATAACAAAAAATTACCTGGACCGTATTTCGCTACCCCGGCGGTCAAGGCTACCTTTTCCGGTTCCGTCCAGACTTTGTAGCCTTTACGCGCGGGCGTGCGTTGTCTCGGGGCGGACGGTTTCTGTTTCGGGTTTGGGGGAGAGAGGGAGAGAGAAAGGTTAATACTACTCACGCCAGGTGTATCTCTTTTTTTACAAATTAATCCCCTCGGGGAGAGAGAGAGAGAGAATCGAGGAGAGAATTGGGGGAAGGAAACCCCTTTGAATTGGGGGAATCGAGATTTATATATCGAGATATATATACATATATAAACATGTTCTGGCGCGCAAAAAAGAAGGGCAACAAAAGATGAGAGAGAGAGTCGTTCTTCGCGCGCGAGAAGCTGGTGGACGTACCGATTTCGCGGCTTTTCTCGCCGATTTCGTTCTTTTGGCCATAGTTGATGTATTATTAACGAGTAATTGTCTTTCAATGAGGCCGTTTCGAGACGCAGAGTTCAAACCAAAACGAAAACAAAAATTGGAATTTTTTTTGTGGAACCAATCGAAAAAAAGCTTTTTTCTGCCGCCCAACGAACAAATCTCTCTCGTTTCTCCTGTTCTCGTTTTTCGCGCGCTTTCGCTCAAAATATCTCTCTGATGCAAAATCTTTCAAAGTCGCTTTCTCGTCTTTTCAAAATATCTCGTTTGAGAACATCATCCCCCAAAACGAACTTCCTAGTAGAGTACTACTGCTACTCTCCAACGAACAAAAGCGCTTTCCCCGAGTTTAATTTCAACACACGCGCGCGCACACGTTTGACGACGCCGCTTTTTTAAGTAATAACATGACGTCAAAGTCGGTTTCTTTCTCTTTCCGGAACAGCATCATCTCTGTCAACGGAAGCGCTTCATCCATCATCGGAAAAGGAAAAAGACAACAACGACAGCAACTGCAACGACGCGTCAAAGTCGTCGTCTCTGCTTCAGATAACGATGAAAAGCCGAAAGTGAAATCGTACCTCGACGCCGGGAAGAAAACGAAAAACTCGGTCGGTTTGAGGAACTCGTTTTACGCCGGAACGTTTAAACCGATGAAATTTGCCAAATCTGGCACGCAATTCTACAAGTCGAATGGGGCGAACAAGAAGACGTTTCAAGCGCCAAAGAAGAAACCGTTGATGATGATGAAATCGAAAGCAAAACCGATGATGATTTCGAAATCGATTTCGAAACCAATCAAGATTAAACCGATTTCGTTCGCCGCGACGACGCCGACGAAGAAGTCGTCGTTCGCGGCGCCAAAGCCGAAACGTTTGAACGTTCCGAAGAAGAAGAAGACTTCTTCGGCGGCGTACACGCCGTTTCCGGCGCTGAAGCGCTCGGGACCGCCGGTCAAGTCGCAGTATACGATTAAGAAGCAACCGATTAAACCAGTGAAGCAAATCGTGAATTCGAGAGGGAAGGTTGCGACGAAGGCGCCGGCGACGAAGAGAGCGCAGACTTTGGTGTTTTCGAACATATTCGCAAGTTTGAGCGGCGGCGGAGAGAAGAAGAAGACGAAGACCGCTCCTCCGGCGGTCGCGCCGCCTCCTGCCGCGGCGGCGGTCAAAATCGCGTTGCCGGTGCAAATGAAGAAGAAAGAAGAGCAAAAGAAGACGAATAATGACATGTCCAGAGACGAAATCGGCACTTACGGTTTGATCGCCGCCTTTTCCTTGGCCTCTTTCTCTTCTTTAGTCGTTTTGCCGGTGGCGTTGGGAGACGTTTTTGAATTGATTGGATTCGGCGTATCGGCGTATTTCGTGTACTCGTTAGTCGTCAAAGACGACGATTTGGGTTTGTCTAAAACGCTAGACGAGGTCGAATCGCAAACCGGGTTGGACGTTCGAGAGCTGACGAATTCCACGGTTGGGTTAGTCAAAGATACCGTGAGCACGGTGTCAAGCAACACGAAAAAGACCAGCTACCCGAAAAAATCCGAGACGCCGAAGCCGGTCGTCGCGGCGGCCCCGGTTGAATCCGAAAAACCAAAAGAAGACGACGAGGAATAAACGACGCGTTTAAAACTTTTTCGCATCCGCCGTTGTTGTTTGTTTTATTATTATATTATATTATTATTATTATTATTATTACCGGTACGATCGCATTTTCATCCAACGTAAAGTAGTTATTATTTCGAGAAGGTTTCCTTCAACGTTTTGATTCTTTCGTCCAACAAAACCGCACTCGCTGAATCCCCATCTTTCAACATACCCAACAACACTAAAGCGTCCCCGACTTCTGGCCCAGCCGTTCGTCCAGTCAACGCGATTCTAAACGGCATGAACAACCTTTTACCTTTTCTTTCCAACGCTTTACCCGTCGCGTTGATGAATTTTTTCACATCGTTGTTCTTTACGCACTCTTGCAACTCGCCGGATTCGTGCGCACTCACGATCGCATCCACAATCGGTTGAAAATCATCCTCGATAACTTTTTGCATTTGCTCGTTCGTTTTCATTTCCTCTTGCAACGGATATTCCAAAATTTCCTTCACTTTCGCGCTGACGTCCTCGGTCAACTCGATGGAATCCTTTACCAAACTAATCGCCATTTTCTTCGCCTCGTCGCTCGCCGTCGCGCTCATCACCCCAGATTTCTCCATCGCCAACCCTAACATTTCGTTTTGTTCGCTTTCCGGTAATAACCTAATGTGTTGACCGTTCATCCAGTTCAACTTTACCGTATCAAACACCGCCGGGCTCTTGTTGATGCGTTCAATCGCAAACAAAGGCGCTAACTCGTCCACCTCGTAAATCTCTTTTTCGGTGCCATCGTTCCACCCTAACAACGCTAAAAAGTTAATCATAGTTTTCTGCAAATATCCTTGCTCTTTAAATTGTCCAACAGACGTCGCGCCGTGTCGTTTGCTCAACTTGGAGCGATCCGGCGCTAAAATCAACGACATGTGCCCGAAAGTCGGTCTCTTAAACTCCAACGCGTCGTACACCAACGCTTGTCTCAACGTGTTCGGCAAATGCTCTTCGGCTCGTAAAACGTGCGTAATCCCCATGGTCGCATCGTCCACTGCCACGCAAAAATTATACACGGGGATCCCGTTCGATCGTAAAATAACGAAATCCCCGAGCGTGTCCGTATCCCACCCGACTTTACCTCTAATCAAATCGTCGATTTCAATGCGTTCGCCTTCCGGTACGCGAAATCTGAACGTATATGGCGCGCCAGTCGCCTCCATCGCCTTCACTTCCTCCTCCGACGCCGTATTCCACTTTCCCACGTACTTCGGCGGTAATTTCTTCGCTTCTTGTTCCGCTCGCATCTGTTCCAACTCCTCGTCCGTGCAAAAACACTTGTACACGTGTCCCGATGTCATCAATCTCCGCGCGAGCGTTTGGTAAATAGCGCCTCTCTCCGATTGTCGATACGGTCCGAATTCGCCTCCTTTTTCCGGTCCTTCGTCGTAATCGAGACCTAACCAGTTCAAATCTGCCAACATGCTCTGTTCGCTCTCTCGGGTCGACCTCGCCGTGTCCGTATCCTCCACTCGCAAAATGAACTTCCCGTTCGTTTTTTTCGCGTACAACCAGTTAAACAACGCCGTTCTTGCTCCACCAACGTGTAAACTCCCGGTCGGAGACGGCGCGAACCGAACGCGGACGGTGCCGTCGTTCGGTGGGATTTTAATCTCCACGTCCTCTGGGTGCGCAACCGTCGAAGAAGCCGACGTACTTCTCACGTACCGGACCTTCGAACGTCGATTCGTCTCGTGATTTCGTAACAACGCGCAGTGGTATCCGATGTGAACGCGTTGCGATAAAGTGCACGATTTGATCGCGCTGAAATGCGAAGATTTCGCCGCAATATTCGTCATCGAGAACATTATTTACTGTAACGTTGTTCGTGTGGTTTCGTGCGAGCAGAAGAATAGGTTTAAAGTGTCTTTACTGTATGCGCGCGAGGAAAGAAAGTGACGATGATGATCGCGTTAAAATGGATAGAATGGAGAAGCGAAGGAGCTTACATTCGTGCGAACGTACGCGAGAACGGAAGGAAAAGGTCGCGCTCACTTTATCTTCTTTTTTAAATTACAAGCTGCGTGTGTGTGCGCGTAAATTTTGTGCATCCGAGCACGTGTTTATGATACGATTATACGACGTGCGTAACGTTCCATCTTCGTATCGCCAACCGGGTGGGAGAGGACAGTTGTTGTCGAGGAGGTATTGTACACACTCGGGGTGGTTGTTCTCGTGTGTACCCAAACTCTCCTCTCCTCCTAAGGCGCCACTGTTCCAAGGCGCTTTGGCAGTTTCGCGCAAGTACTTCAAACAGTCTAAGTGGCCGTTCATGGCCGCATTCTCACACGCCCGTTCGTCATATCCATTATACTTACGCTCAACAAGATATTCAAGTATGTGAAGATGACCACTATCAGCCGCGTATCCGGCAGTATCCTTGTCCCAAGGCGCTTTGACTTCTTCGTGTAAGTATTTGAGACACTCGAGATGACCGCCAAAGGCCGCATACGCACACGCACACGCATCTGTGTTATAATTATCAAATTTACGCTCAACAAGATATTCGAGTATGTGGAGATGACCATATTTAGCCGCCCAAGCGGCAGTCCTAAAATCCCAACGCGCTTTTACTTCTTCGTGTAAGTATTTGAGGCACTCGAGATGACCGTTTAAGGCAGCACGTGCACACACAAACTTATCGATAGGACACTCATTTGCAACGTAATACTTTAGCATTTCCAGATTACCTTGTTCTGCGGCCGCATCAATCGTCCATTCATCCCACTTACACTTTTTCTACTCTCGCGCCCACTTGAGCAACTCGAGTTTATTCGTTTTAGCAACGTTTTCGCAGAAATGTGGTTCGTCCAAAAATGTATCCAAATGTTTCTCATACTCACCCCAGTAATAATGCTTCCACGCTACTTCCAAAGTCGATATCGACGACATATCTTTCACTGAATACCACTCTATCAAATCTCTCTCGCGAGATGATCTCTTAATCAAATTTCTCGTCTCCGTATTCACCCCGTACAAGAATTTCACATCCGTCCAATTCAATCTCGGAAGAATGTGTTGGAAACAAATATCGTCGTTATTTACAATCAAATCCCACAACAAAACGTTCCCTCTCCTCTCCTCCTCGTCTATCATCTGCAGTCTCTGCAGTCGTTCCTTTTCCTCCTTCCCCCTCTCCTTCTCCCTTTTCCGTCGTTCTTTATACGCAAAACTCTTCGTCATCGAACACGTTTATTGCGGGGAAAAAGTGAAGCGATTTTGCTTCATTTTTTTCTCATCAAACCACCACAAAACGCTATATATTAGGGCGGAAAAATGTCGACGACTGTAACGACTTTTGCTGGCGTGCGTTGCACCGACCACCACAACCACCACCACTCGTTGATCAACCACCACCGCGCGGGAGCAAAAGTGAAGAAGATGAAGAAGAGGAGGAGGGTTTTTAGTCGTCGTGTTGATGATGATTTTGGCGGTAAAAATATAGAAATGGAGGAAAGCAAGTCCGAGGCGGCGGCGATGATGGCGGTGACGGCGATGATAACGACGATGCTGACGATGGTAAACGACCACAACCCAATTTTTGTGGCGTTCGCGGAGACGAAGTTTCTGCCGATTCCGGAAACGAGCGTGCCTTTGACGAGCACGTGCGGGAACTTTTCCAAGGAACGGTTGGATATCGCGAGGCAAATATTAATCTGCAACCAAGAGTCCGGCGCGAAGAACTGGAAGCAAGCGTGCTTGTCGCATTACTCTGCAAACGTGGAGTACACGGACGGACCGGGGTTGACCAGAGTCGTTGGACGGGACAACATGCGGCAATACTTGAAGAACCAGTTTGATTTTTCCCGGCAATGGTTAAGCGTAACGGACGAAGTGTGCGACGCGGATAAGTACGTGGCCGAGTGGAATTTGAGCATGGATTTGGGGATAGGGAGCTTTCGAGATCTTCCCGGGGTGACCGTGTTGAAATTTATGGAAGATGGGAGCGATTTGGTGAAATATCATCGAGATTATCTGCCGGATGGGAACATCGTGGAACGACAGCCGGTTGTAGGAAACTTGGTGAAATTTCAGCGCGAGACGTATTCGAGATGCATGGCTTCGAAAGTAGGCTGCGTTGGCCTGCTAGGCGGGCCGGGCAAATAAATAATAGATACATGAATATAACAGCGATATAGAGAGTAGTTAGGTAGTATTTTATAGAAATTAAATCTAGATATGTACGTAGTAGCGTAAGTATTTTTATCATTGCATGTTCAACTCAAAATGTTGCGTTGTTATATTTTCTTGTTATTTTTTCTTCTTCTTTTCAATCAATCGTAAATTATTTATCGTCGAAATACCTCGCCAATCGCGACATGTCGACGATGATGACTTCTCCGTTCTTTTCTTGATTGCTCGATTTGATTTTCAAAACGCCATCTGCACCGTCCACCATGACCAATTCGGCAACTTCCCCTCTCTCGTCGCCGTTGACGACGATGACGTCGTCGCCTTTGAGCGGGACGACCAACTCGACGTTTTCTTCCGCCACGGTTTCCGCGCGAGCGCCTCGAGAAATTTTCTCAAAGTGTTCCACGCCAGATTTGACGTTGGAAATGCCCGGTTGGACATCTAACGCTGAACCGCCGACGCCGTGAACTCTCTTCACGACACCTTGCGAGCCGTTCATGAGCTTCACGACCGTACCAGGCAAGTAATCGCCGTCGTAACCATCAGGAACGAGTTGTTTCTTACCACCCTTATCGTCCTTGCCGTATTCGGCGGCGATGGACCCGGCATGAGCCCCGGCGGGTTCGTCCGCACCCCACGCGTCGTCCCTTCCTGGAGTCATCGTTGGGTTCCAAGCGTTGTCTCTGGCCGGCGTTGTCGCGTAGCCTGCACCGTGCGCCGGAGTTGCCGCCGTGTGTGCCGGCGTTTGCGCCGCGTATCGATCCACCGGTTGTTGCCCGTAGCCGTAGCCTCCGTACGCAGCTGGAGCAGCCGTACCATACGTAGTCGTAGAGCCAGGTCCACCACCGAGTTCGTCTCTG
>Ga0209091_10001093_pt1 | contig 24494 bp, 30 predicted proteins | sample ArcticOcean_MG_C_6_FD_187438 | JGI IMG/M metagenome (GOLD analysis project Ga0209091, IMG submission 187438) | Marine microbial communities from western Arctic Ocean - ArcticOcean_MG_CB8_128 (SPAdes) (version 2) | ecosystem: Environmental > Aquatic > Marine > Oceanic | place: Arctic Ocean...
CGTAAGAGAAGCAGCAGCGGTCAATTATAAGAAAGCAGTCGAGAAGCGTTTGATTCGTGGCCGTTCTATCGAAGGTGTTGCTGCGGCATCACTTTACGCAGCGTGCCGCCAATGTGGTGTGCCAAGAACCCTTGATGAAATCGGACAGGCGAGCAGAACCGGCCGCAAAGAAATCGGCCGAACTTACCGTTTCATGGTCCGTGAACTAAAGATGAAAATCATGCCCACCGGGCCTGAAGATTATATCTCCAGATTCTGTTCGGGATTGGGATTAGACGCAGAGGTTGAAGCCAAGGCATACGAACTGATCAAAGCCGCACAAGAGAAGGAATTGACCAGTGGCCGAGGCCCAACCGGAATCGCAGCATCGATTATCTACATCGCAAGCGTTCTATGCGGTAAGCGTAGAACACAGCGCGAAGTAGCTGAAGTAGCTGGGGTAACCGAGGTTACAATTAGGAATCGCTACAAAGAGCTGATTCAGAACCTCAATATTGAACTAGACATCTGAGGACCCCTAATCCGAGGCGCATCATATGAAGAGTAGAGTCAAGGTCTCCCAGACCGTGATGGAATCTTTATCCACAAGTTTAGTCGAAGCGCTAGAGCGCGGCTGTCTTTCATGGCCCTTGCCAGAACCTCCTTTGATTGACTCAGACCTACCGGTCAATCATCCCAAAGAGGCGAAAGAACTGACCGAAAAAGGCCTAGCACTGTTACAGGCAGACAAAGGAATGTTTGACCGGCACCTAGCAATAGTAGTCGATTTAATCGTCCCTCACCGAATGAACTTGATGGATGATCCGTTTGAGGTCCACGAACGCTGGTTACTCAAACGAATCGATAAACTCACCGAGAGAATGCTATTCGCAATAGCAACCGAATGGCTTGCTTTAGCACTTGATTCAACATATCCAGATACTGAGCGCTGGTGGCTTGCAATAGCATTGACCGACGGTCTTGCCAACAAAGCATATGGACAACCTGTTCACCAAGGCTACCATCTTGTCGAATCCATCGCCTTGGCTCAAAGGCCAGGAACATGGCACACACAACCGGAAGAGGGCCCGCATAATACGGCTTGGAATCCACACGAGGTGGTGCCGAGAAATACCGCTGTAGTTGCACACGAAAGGGGTACTAAGGCAGCGACTTGGCTACTGAAAACCCTCGAAGAAGGCGACGAGAACAGACGTTTATTATTGATCGAGTGGTGCAAATTATTGCTTGAGAGAAAGGAGTTATTCGAACCTCTTGGTATAGGAGAGATCCTACTTAGAAGGGCTAATGATAGTTCAGAGGAAATAGCAGCAAGAGTAGTTGGCTGTTTAGCTCGACTGATCGAAAACGACCAAAGCTTGGGCGAAAAGTGTGTAAAGCGCTTGCATGAAAGAGACGAACTATTGGTCCGTAGAGCAATGGTTGATGTCCTTACTCGCTTATTTAGAAGACTCGGAGAAGTAGCGGTTCCACTTTTGGAAAGCATGCTTGTAGACGATGATGAAAGCATCAGAGCGGTTGCTAGTGCAACCGTAGGGGATTTACGATTCTTGGATTCTGAAATGTGGGCCGATAAAATACTTGAATTATGCAGCCACGAATGCCCAGCAGTCAGGCGTAACCTGGTTATCTGTGTCCGCAATTATATCGACGAATTCACTACGGATGAGCGTAATATCATTCCATTGCTGTGGGCTGATGGTGATGAGGTTGTGCTAACTCGTCTTAGAGAGATGTTGTTACGAATAGAGGACACAGACCCGTTGGCATTTTCAATAAAAATACAGGCACTACAGGAACACGGTATCGATCATATATGGCCGCCTATGGAAGTGCGAAGACCTGGACGGCCCCAGTTGTGGAAAGATTGGTTGGCTGGTACAGGCGAACTGCCTGAAGCACCAGAACCCGAAGCTATGCATATTTCAGACATGAGCGTATCCGAGGAATTACCAAACCTAGCCGATGCTTTGGCACAGTTAGATCACGGCATGGGCTTCATCGATTAGAAAGTGGGCTCGGCCAGAATTGAACTGGCGATCTTTGCCATGTGAAGGCAACGTCATGACCCCTAGACCACGAGCCCGCTTGCTGGCGCTACCACCGCTTTGCTTTCAATATACTTGCATCTCATTCTTCTTCGTGCAAGGGACCATCAACAACGGCCCAAACATAGGCTCCACAAAGCAACACTAGCATCCCAGTTAGCAAAAGCAACAAGCCAGTTGGGTCAGGAAAGATTTCGATACGCCCAGTGACATATGCTAGAATAATCAAAACGACACCGAAACCTGTGACTTTCTTTGAAGAATTAACCGGATCTTTCCATCTGCTAATAACCGGAGCAACGCCCTTGACATTGAAAGTCCATCTAAACCAAGCCAAATAGATTAGTCCAAGACCTAAAAGAGCAATACCACCCTGAGAAAAGGATGAGGAGTTCCATGGTCCGGGAATATCAATATCGACAAAACTCTGTACAATACAGATAAGACCAGCAAGAGTTAACCAACGCCACTCTGGTTCATCGCCCATGCACGCCTTAGGTGGCTCTCTTAGAAAGAGTCCTCCACTATCGCTGTCGATTATCGTTGACCTGGCTTCCAGAACCCTAACGGGGTAATTGCTTCTTCATTTGCAGTTCTAAAGGCGAGATGATCTGCTCTCTCATTCCATCGATGGCCGCTGTGAGCGCGAATATGCTGCCACTCTAGAGGTCTCAAAGCACTAACCTCTTCCCAAAGAAGACGTAACCTTCTGACGATTTCCTTGTTTGCTTTTGCTTTCCATGCACCGCTAGTTAAATTGCCAGCATAGGTAGAATCGGTACGAATCATTACCGCATCATCTCCCTCTAGCAATAACAACCACCGGAGAGCATGGGCCATTGCACTTAGTTCTCCAGTGTTATTGGAACCTACATCCGCTCCAAGAAAACCATCATCTTCTGGATTAGTGATTACTCTACCACAAAACTCATGGATAATTTCACCGGTTCCTCGGCCCAGTTTAGAATCACCCTCGACGACTACGACGCCCCAGGCCGCAACGGTTTCAGCATCTACATTTTGATTACCGAGGCATGAGCCATCGACATAAATGACCAACAAGTAATCACTCGCCGATCTCTGCCTTATACTGAGCAGCATCGAGTAATGATGGAAGGTTTGTAGAGTCAGCGATAGACATTTTGACCATCCAACCCTCTCCATATGGATCCTGATTTATCAATTCAGGCGTGTCTTCAAGAGCTTCATTGATTGCGATTATATCGCCAACCAGTGGAGCAAATATCGGTGAGGCTGATTTTACAGATTCAACAATAGCAATTTCGTCCATCACTACACAGGATTGTCCGACTTCAGGTAATTCGACATAAACGATATCGGTTAGAGCATGCTGTGCGTGATCTGTAATGCCAAGAACAAACTCATCACCATCGATACGTATCCATTCGTGTTCTTTTGTATAGTGTAATCCTTCGGGAACCTCACTCATAGTAATCCTCTCCGGTTATGGCACATGGAAGGGGGTCATGAAATATTCCTTCACAAGTTGTATTTACAGTAGGGGCACATGTTGAAATCTGGAGAAACTTCTTTCCCACACGAAGGACAACCATTCTGAGTAGAACCTTCATTCGAAACCATTACCGAATCGTTGAGTATAGTATCACCAACAGAGCCAATAGAGACGAGAGGTTGTTCTTTTTCTAGATGCATCGCTCTTACTCGTCCCGCTTCGGCATACATCCCAAGACGCTGATATTCATCGGCTGCTGCCCCGAAATCTCTGGCTCTTTCCAAATCCTGAGGAGATGAGCTTTTAGATCCCATTTGAGCAACAGGAGCTGCTGGCTGGAGCATAGGTGCTTGTGGTTGCGGAGCCGGCACAGGACTGTGAATAATCTGTTGTTGTATGACCGGTTGGACTGCCGGCTGAACGAAGCCTTGTTGTAGGTAAATTACTTGCTGATTTTTTGCACTCAAAGCGAGAATTATGAAAACGAAACTACCACAACAACTCAGCGCTCCAATGGCTCCAAACGTATCCATTAATCCACCATCACTGTTTTCAAAAGCATCGGCTTCAGGGGTGCCTTCGTCACTTCCATCAACGCAATCACGAAATCCATCATTGACATCTGCATAGGCAACAGTATCGCCAGAATCACATTCAAAAGCCGGATCATTTGAGCCATCTATAGCTATCAGCAAAAAAGAGGCAAGGAGCAGCACACCGGCAGTTTTCCAGTAGCGCGATTTTTTACTCACAGGTCCCCCTGTAATCGCCGGCCGCATGTCATTAGATTCCGGTGCAGTTTTTCACCATTGTTATTATTATTCGCTATCGATAACGACAAGTACGTGCTCAAATTATACGTTTAACGTAAATGAAAAATCGCCGTATCATTCTTCTTCGATTTTCTTCTCAAGGACAGTCGCTTCCAGTTTTGCCCATGCTCCGCCCATCTTTTCTTCCTTTTCACTTGCGCTAACTTCTTTTTCTATACGTACAACAACATCTGAATCAATTTCATTAGGAAACCAAGCAATTAGTGGGCCTTTGCCAGATATTGTAATCCAACCTATTAGCAGAAAAACGATTGCAGCAACGGGAATAAGCGAAGATGCTGAGTTAATATCAGAGGTAATAACTCCAGAAATCATCGCTAAGCCAGTAGCGAAAACGAGTCCAGACCCACATCCGATTAGTATTCGGCCGGCTTTAATGCTCGGAGTCATCACTTTCACCAACGAGGATATTCAATAGGTTTCTCTCATCAGTTTGTGAATCTTGTATGGGAGTAGCGCTCGGTTAACAGGGGTGACTTCAAGAATACGAGCATCATCTCTGCGCCTGATATCTTGCAACAATGGATGACGACTTTTCTTGTGTAAAGCGAGAACTGTCGGCTTATCCACTTCTAAAGCAGCACGAACCATATTGACAAAGTCCTCGGATTCTACTGCGAATTTACCAATTTCATCTATAACGATTACTTCACAATAATCCTTAGCAAATTCAATTGCTGGAAGTGCAACGGATTCAAGAGCTTCTGTATCGATTCCATAACCAAGCACCCGTAGACGCGAATCGATATCCTTGTGTGCCATTACAGCTTCAGCACCGGTTTTTATGTCGATCACTTTGAAACCAACTCTTTCCGAACCCTCTAGGATTGGTTCGGTTTTCATGCCCCCAATTATTTCAATCAACGACGAGTCTCCGCCCCTTGCATCAATTTCACCACGCCTTTCATCTTGTATCATTTCTAATACCTTGGAGAGAACCGCAGTTTTGCCGCTGCGCGGGAGGCCAGTGATGCCAATCTTTGGATGTATTCCTATATCAGCACCTCCCGAATTACTACTCAAGCAGTAGTTCAACGACGGGGCGTTCTGATTAATAAGGATGCGCAGAGTTGTAGCCCGATTACCTCTTCTGCAACATCATTCCCCTAAGCGGGAAAAATCAAATCACTATATATCCTGATCAACGACCCCGATCACCGCTTTTCGGAATCTGTCAAATCAACTTGTCATCACCTAACATCGGCGACGCAATTATCTCTCGGCCATTTGCACATAGGTGCCACAAATCATTCACCCAATCGAATAACTTCTTCAATCTTTTATCATCAATACCACCGCTTTTTGCAAGCATACGAAGCATCTTGAGTTCTTTATCATCGTAATCCCCATCAGCAGCGGCGACGATTGCTCCGTCTCTTAAAGCGAGTCTTATGGTGGCAATTTCCATTTCGGAAATCACCTCTTCTAGCTTCGGAGGGGTGGTAAGACACTGTCGAATGTCCTCGCGTACACTCGGGTGGATCAGCATCAATCCCATGCAGGACTCGATTGCAGCAATTTCTTCACGCACTAATTCTCCATCAGCAGCCGCGATAATCATCAATACAGTGGCGTGCTTTCGACGCTCATCTTCGTCGAGAAGCTGGACGCTGTCGGGCAGCATTTACAACCCTCATTCAGCCAGTTCATTGAGTAGATCGACACCAGATTGCATCCAACGGTATCCTTTCTTTGTCCACTCTAATAAACGGTCGATTGAATCATCAGCCAGACCTAGGTGTTCGACGATTTCCTCGAGAACATCGCGTTCATCATCGTCGACATTGCCATCTGCCGCAGCCATCATTACAGAATCACGTAGTGCTAACCGGCCGGATTCTTGTCCCAACTCTGCCAAGCACTCTGCTAACGGAGGAGGGTTTTTGAGATAAGTACGAATTTCTTTTCTTTGCCCAGGGGAAAGTAAAGCAGTACCAAGGCGCTGCTCAAAAGTAGACATTTCCTCGACGGTCAATTCATTATCGACTCGAGTCATGAAGGCGAGAAGTTTCGCATAGGCGAATCTTTCGACTTGGGGGAGCATGTGAAGTGTATCAGGCAGCATTAGTCCAGCGTATACGTCATCAGACTTCAACCACACGCAATATGTCACAACTTGATATTGTAATAATGCCGATTACTAATTAGCGAGAATTGAATATCGATAATTATCACTCTACGATAAATCTTCTACCTGTTTCGTTTCATGACGAAACGCAATTTCTCTTAATCCTAAATAATCTAAAAAGCCCCATAGCGCACAATTGGCAAGCCACGCAACTCGATGATTTATTTCTAAGGTTTCAACTGCGAGGGCGAAACATGCAGTTGAACCAATCAAACCCACGGTATAGACCGCAAAAGCAGCAGCCATTGTCCGCGCAGCTCCCAAATCAGTGTTGAAAGTCCAAGCCCTGTGAGTCCAATGGGCAAAAATACTCCCCAGAATCCAGGCGCCTGCCCAGGCAATAGACTCACCAAAATTCTTGTCCTTGAAGGCTACGAATAGACTTTCGTAAAGCAGATAGAAGACGGTGAGGTTGAAGAGACCGACTACCATATAACGGGCGAACGTATTTTCGGGTAACCTCATCGTCATCCCATTGGTAGATGGATGAAGACCTTACCGGTCAATCATCATTGGTGACGACATCACTTGGTTTCCCAGTTAGGAGGTTGCGTAAATTTGCATTATCTTTTTGAATCGCTTCGAGGAGTTCATATTTGACTCCTAATCGTTCTGCTAGTACACCAAGTGCCAACGTGTCTTTTGGTAGGCACTTGCCACCAAAACCACGATTGAGACCGAAGATCGGGTCAAGATGAGAGGGACCTATCGGTTGAGCTTGTTCGGCAGTAATAATGTCGCGAATTTTATACCAATCTTCGCCCATTTTCTCACAGAGGTCATACATCTGATTAGCAAAAATAACCTTGACAGCATAGAAGGTATTCTTTGTATATTTCACTAATTCAGCCTGTGTGGGTGTGACGTGAAAGGTTTGGTCTGTTCTCAGAACACCGGCTTCTCGGTGTTGTTGAAATACACGCTGAGCAACATCGGAGTGATGCGTACCACAAACCAAGATATCTTGATTAGCAAAATCTTCTAATCTTTGTCTTTCGACCAAGAATTCAGGAGAATATGCAATTTTCAAATGAGGATATTTTTCATGATACTTCTGAGAAGTTCCCGGAATTACTGAACTTTTTATCACCGCAGTAAAACCCTCAGGCAATTCATCTAGGACTCCTTCTACAATACGAGTGTCACACTCTCCAGTTTCCGGATGGGGGGGCGTTGGAACCGCGATATATGCAAAATCAACATTATCTGTGATGATTGAGAGTTCAGTTCCCCTCGCTGGGTCATGGATGAATAATTCGTGGGCGTGAGCAAAGCAATGTTCTATCGCTCCGCCAACCATTCCTGCACCAATAATGCCAATTTTCATTATTTCACTTCCTATGAGGTGACGGATTTAATATTCCTTCTTCGGCCATTACCGCTGCTTGGAACAATCCATCCGGAGTTCCACAATCAACCCAAGTTTCACCACCCGATGAATGGACTACAGCCGAGTCGAGCGAGATATATTTACGGTTGACATCGGAAATAGAGAACTCATCTGGATCTGCAAGATACAATTCATCAAGAAAGTCCCAAAATCTTTCATCATACAGGTAAATACCACCAATAGCGAGCTTCGAAGGCGGATTTTCAGGCTTCTCGACGATATCGACAATCTTTCCATCTTTTAGTACGGCGACGCCAAAAGCCCTAGGGTCTTCTACCTCTCTAGCGAGAAGGACACAACCAGGGGGCTGTTCAGCATCAATAAACCGCTGTATATCATCAGTAAACTCCACAGCGGTAATGTTATCCGAGAAATAGATCATCAGGCGGCAATTTTGATTATGTGGCCGCGCTAATTCCAACGCTTGAGCAACCCCTAAAGGCTCCTCTTCAAGCACATAATGAATTCTTTCACCAGGAAGCCCACAACCAATATGGTTCGCTATTTGACCAATAAATTGGTTAGCGATAATGGTGATATCTTTTATTCCAGCCCGGCGGATTGTACCGAGCGCGTAATCGATTACTGGTCTTCCATACAATGGCAACAGTGTCTTCTGTGTATAGCGGGTAAAGGGTAGAAGGCGAGAACCATGCCCGCCAGCAACAAGTATGGCCTTAACCTTCATCACTCAGGCTCACCACTAGTGTCCATATTAGGTTCACTGTCAGCCCCATCATGTTTTGCAGTTATTGCGAAAATCCCTTCTTGAGCGTGCTTTTCGAAGTAGTCGGTTTGTACGAGATCAGATAGTTTTTCTACACCATATTCTTGAAGGTCAGGATCTTCCTTTTCAGCATCTTGCCAACGCCTTTCAGCCATATCCGCATATTTTTTATTAGCCATCTCAACCATCTTTTCACCAGCCGTCAACTCTCCTTCTAGGCCATCATACAGGATATTGTGCGCAAGTGCGTCTCTTCGTATTGCCATCAAATCCAATGCGGGATCTTGCTTACCCCAAGCGGGGCCCTTTTCATCGCCGCCTCTAGTTTGAGCTTGCACAAGAATGGTCTCAGAAGCAATAATTCGCGCTTTAAGCGCCTGTAAATTTGAATCAAGGCTTCGTTCTTCAGCGGTGAGCTCCACAAGCCCAGTCATATCGATTAGGGAGATTAGACGAGCAATGGATTTCTTTTTCCGCCTTAAAATAATAAAAACGAATAAGAGGTTAAAAATGGTAATTAGAAGAACAGCATTCGAAAAACCTCGCTTCAGAAAATACCAGCCACAAACGCCAACAATAAGAAGATGAATAATAATAATTAAGCGGTACCTATTTTTGTCTTTTAGGTATTTATCGATAGCATTGACAGCCAAATCACTGTCGGTTTCACCCATGGGTGATTGCTCAATCTTCGGGGACAAAGCAGTCATCATCTACCTCGTGCAATTGGCCATTCATTAGAAGATGGTCCAGCGCTTCTTCACACTCAGCACTTGAAATCCCTCTAACTTCTAGACCGTCAAAAAGGTCATCTATGGACGCCCAAGGGCTGCCATTTCCTACTTTTTCCTGTGCTATCATCATCATCAATTGAGCAGAGATAGCCAGTAATGGATCATCGCTACAATCATTTGGCATCAGGTCCAAGAATGATCCGGCGGGATGAGGGATATCGACTACCTCCATGACCTCCATCCGGTTTGTAAGATGCTTAATCGGGTCAGGAATATCAAAACAATCGAATAAATTAGTTTGTCCCTCGTGTAAGGGGGTGGGCTCGTCCGTCAGCCTGTAAGTGATATTGTTCAAGCGATGCAGTCTTTGTTCAATCTGCATTCTCTCTCTTTCAAGGTCACTTGAAAGTAGGTCCAAGTCCTCATTCGCCTTTTGCTCAATCCAATCTTCAAAAGAGAACTCGGGATTGATGCCGACCATAGTATCAATCAACCTCTGGACCGCCTCGGGCATCGAATTTGCATTAAGAGAACCCCCAGAGGACTCCCGGTGGTCGTCGGCCATATCAACCACTGTTCAGGTGGAAGGCCATAAGGATAGCCCAGATTTTATTATAACATAATACATAATTACTCAAGAATAAGCAAGGGACGCGTTCATGTATAGGCGGCCAGTGCACGTCTCATGTCAGGCTTCAACATCGTTATTCTACCCGGCGACGGCACAGGGAGGGAGGTCTCCCTAGAAGCCATTAGAATCTTGGAGACTATCGAAGAACACACCGAGTATTCGTTTGATATGACAACAATCCCTTGCGGCGGCCAACACTATCTCGAGACAGGGGAAGAATGGCCCGAGGGTTCATTTGAATATTGTCGGGATGAAGCAGATGCTATTTTCCTAGGGGCAATAGGCTACCCCGGAGCAGTCCTCCCCAATGGCGATTTAGCGGGAGGGTCTGTGATTTTGGGTCTTAGAAGCGGACTGGATTTGTTTGCTAATATCAGGCCAATAAAACTCTATGATGGCATCCAACACAAGGTCCATGGGAAATTCCAACAAGTATGGCAACCAGGGATGGTCGACATGGTTGTATTACGTGAAAACACCGAGGGGCTTTACCATTCTCTTCTCCGCAGGTCTGCAGATAGAGCAATGGGGCGACCAGAATACGAACCTCCGAAATTAGACTTCCCAGAATTAGGTGGAGAAGTCGCATATGACCCCCGCCCAATATCGCGTCAAGGAAGCGAGCGAATAATCAAAATGGCATTTGATATTTGCTATCTAAAAGACGGCGCACCTAGCGACGGAAAGAAGCGAGTGAGTTGTATCGATAAGAGCAATGTCACCCGCGGATGTCAATTATTCAGACGTGTCTTCGACGAGGTTTCTAAAGAACACGAAAACATCGAGGTAGATCATGGATACATCGATGCTTTTACCCAGTGGATGATTCGTACCCCGGAGCATTATGATGTTGTAGTGACAACAAATATGTTCGGCGACATCGCAACCGATCTCGGTACTGTTCTTCAAGGCGGAATGGGCCTTGCTGCCAGTGGTAATATTGGCGACGATCATGCCTTTTTCGAACCAGTTCACGGAAGCGCACCAAAATATGCTGGCCTCGACAAAGTAAACCCAATTGCAAGTATTAACTCCATTGGATTGATGATGAGCTGGATGGCAAAGAAGTATTCAGCACCCGGGCTTTACGATGTTGCAGCGGCAATCGACGAAGCAGTGGCAGAACACATCAAAATTGGAGATTTGCTAACATACGATCTTGGCGGCAGCGCAAAATGTAGCGAAGTCGGTAAGGCTATTGCAGTAAGACTTTCAGAGAAGTTAAGTAACTCCTGATGCCTTACTAAAGACAAACACTTCTTCCTTAATCAGGCAGTTAGCGCTTTGTTGCATTTGTTGCAATCTGTGCGTGTGCATCAGAGAGGAGCGCATCATTATCAATATCTTGTAACTCATAATCCTCACCAATAGCAGCAAACAGATTTACTGCAAACCTCGTCAATTCATCAACGATGGTTAAATCTCCCATAATTGCACTTCTCGATAAGGGGTTCAAATCTACAACGATTACAAATTTCCCCATCGCTACTAGGGCTTCACATCGATCTCCATCTTCTAAGGGTACCAGAATAACATCCGAGGAAAAAATTCCTTTATTTGTACAGTTTGCTCTAGGACCTTCTAAACCAGGTATTCTAGCGTCAGGGTTAGCACCAAGAATTTCCACATCAATATTCAATTCATGTTTGATATCTTCTAGGTGATTAAGCAGGGCAGTCATACGTTCAGGGGTGCGATAGAAAATATTGATTTCAACTGGACACCCAAGAGCGTTAGCAACCAGCAGCATCTCTCTTCCAGCCAGCGCTACAACGTTACCATTCAGGCTGATAACTGGCCGCTTTGCCGACATAAGGCGTGCTGCAGCTTGTTGTGTGGCAATAAGAGCGCTTGGTGTAGTTTGCTCTCCGAGAAGGTAATCAAAAGCCTCTCCTCTGCCATGGGCAATCAAAGCACTTGCAGCTAACATTCCCTTTTCAGCAGCCTGTTCTAGAAGGTGACGAAGTAGAAGTGATTTATAGCGCGGATGACTTGGGTCTGCTGCAATATCATTCACTAGATCACCTAATTATCTATGATAAGCATTGAAAGATCAAGAGGTTTCGTTCCTCGATTTATCTCGCTTGTTGAAAGGACATCAACTCCACACTGTCGCCATTCCTCTAGGCTGGAGAGAGTAATACCCCCGCTTGCCTCAACCCAAACATGTTCTCGTAACCCCATTTCATTCAAGTCATCGACGACAGTTTTGCATCTTTCTGGCGAAAAATTATCAAGCATGATTACCAATTTGGGCAGATCTTCTTTCATTCGTCGTTCGGACCATGTGAATGCAGCAACAATTGCTTCCTTTTCAGCACGAACTTCAATTTCTAAAAAGGCTCCACATTGTAGAAAATCAACCTCTCCAAGAAATTTTGCAATCCTCGAAGAATTCGCATCAAGATCTGGATGAATAGTAGCCAAATCATTTTCTTTTATCATTAGAGCATCATTTTTGGATAACCGGTGAGTTAAGCCTCCACCCAAGAAAACAGCCCATTTATCCAATAGCCCCCATGTGGTTTTTCTTGTACAAGCGATTTGTTTTGGAGCAACAGTTGACCATTTCTTTGCTTCCGTTGTAATTCCCGAGAGGAAACCCAGAACATTCAAAATAGATCTTTCCATGATTAGAACCGCTTCTCTTGGTCCTTTGATTTGAGCAATCTCATCACCCGCGTTCATTTGCCGACCGTCGTTTGAAGACCAGGATACCGATAGGTTTCCTGCCCAGATATGTAACATATGATCAACCGCTGCCGTGCCAGAAACGACTCCACTTTCGCGAGCGATAATCTGTGCAGTGACCTGCTTATCGTTACTCATTACCGGCATGTCAATACCATCGTCTGCAAGAACGGCACTGGTCCAGCGGTCGATGCTAGCCAATAGTAATCTACTCGGCCCTTCAGCCGCAGACCACAACTTGAACCCACGGTCATGAGGGAGAGAATCAGCCGCCGCCATACAACGTGCGCGTGGTGCGCGGACTTATGCCTGACCCTCTTCTCGCTCGGTTATGGCAAGGGTATTGGTCGTTGGAGCGGGTCTCCACGGACTCGCTACAGCCATTCACTCTCACATTGCGGGAAACCAAGTGGTTATTCTTGAGGCGAAAGAAAGGATTGGCGGGAGGGGAACTTCACAATCAAACGAAGGCTTCCAACTCGAGCACGGACCCCACCTACTTCAAAAAAACGACAAACTCCATAAATTGGTAAAAAAAGTCGGCGGCTTGAGTTTATCATTAATGCCTCTACGACCGCATAAAGTAAAAATCATCGGAACCGGAATGCTCTATCCTTCGGGCGACATCAAATCCATCTTGAAATTAAAAAGAGGGGAAGATGAAGCGCGTGAAAAAGCCCTCTCTCTTCTTTCATCATGGGGTTTGAATATTCCACAACGTAGAGAGGCGCTACTAAATGGCCGTTTAATGGTCCCTCAGGGAGGTTGGGCGGGATTGGTTGGTAGATTGGCAACCGCCGTCGACGAAGCAGGAATTCCGATTCAAACCAAAGCTAAAATCATCGAAAGAATAGCAGGCGGAGTGTTGCTAAAAGATGGTACTAAAGTGGAAACAGACGAAGTAATCATGTGCACGGGACCTAAGGCTAATGGGACAAAAGTAGCGACATATGATGTCGTACTTTCGGCAAAACCTCTGTTGGGATTGCATGGCATTGTGAAAGATGACGTAGCAATTCTCGATCTTGCAGCAATTCACCCTAAACGCTCAGTAGGCTACAGTCATTTATCTTGTATTGCATTGACCGGAGGTCTCGCAGCAATCGAATCATTACTTGATGAAAGAGCATCGGGTTGGAGGGAGGAAATTGTAGTGCAGAGGAAAAATGACAGCATCATTATCTCCGACGATGGCTTTCTCAGCGATGCGAGAGCCTGAAAGACCGCGGCTTGGTACACCCACCATGCGCATCGTGACATGGAACGTAAATGGCATCCGTGCAGCGATCAGAAAAGGCATAGATAGATTCTTCCAATCTGTTGATGCAGACGTGTGGCTGTTACAAGAAATCAGGTGTCTTCCGGAACAATTGCCAAAGGATTGGCAGGTGCCAGATGGATACGAAATGATTTGGCATCCGGCTGAAAAGAAAGGTTATTCTGGTGTTGCTACACTTTCTCGCATCGGGATGGAAGAAATCGGCAGGGGCAAACCCTCTCTCATCGACACAGGGGACCTTGAAGGTAGAATATTGGTTACAAAACACGATAATGTAACTTTAGTCAATACATATCTCCCTAGCGGTTCAGCCAAAATCGAACGGCAGATGTACAAGGAAGCTTGGATGGATGAGTGGCGAGAATTCGTAAAGCCATTTTTGCAGTATGACACGCCTGTTATACTTGCAGGAGATTTGAATATCGCTCACACCGAGGACGATATTTGGAACGCAAAAGGAAATAAGAATACTAGCGGTTTTTTGCCCCAAGAGAGAGAATGGTTTAGTGAATTATTATCTGAAGGTTGGACTGATTTGTACCGTAAAGCAGCAGGAGATGGGGTAAAAACCTACTCTTGGTGGTCGAATAGAGGTCAAGCGCGAGTAAAGGATAGAGGGTGGAGAATCGATTACTTGCTAGGCAATAAAGCGGCAACAGAAAGCCTGACTAATTGTATTATATTGCGCCAGGGCGGGTTAGAAATAAGTGACCATGCACCTGTGATTTTAGATATTCAGTGATCTTCTATCATCCCAACCGATTCTAGAATTTGATCAACACGATCTCTTAGTCCGCCGAGCGTATCGGTAATCACCACTATTGTCAATGTCACATCTTCTCCTTCGACACCTTTGCTAACATCAACATCTTGTGGTAGAGCTAAGAGTATTGCCTTAGCATCTATCTCTGAACCTTGCCAATTGAGGACTACTTTCTGCTCATCGGCCATACCCCGGGGAACAGGAGATGACAGATAGGCTTTCATCACATTGGCCAACCCAAGGGTATGGTTGGTTTACCGCGGGCGTTATCTGGCGCGGGGGGAGTTGATCTTGGAGAAGGCAGAACCGATCACGAAGGACGGAAAGCCATCATCCTCTATCGCGATGGCGACCCCAGCGAACTTGAAGCGTTACTATTGTCGATGGGAATTACGTCTGTTGAACGTATTCATCAATCGGGCGGAGCCGACCCGCGTTGGTATTTTGGCAAAGGCAGATTACAAGATGTGGCAGACGAATTGGAAAGTACCCATGCCGGCCACTTGTGGAATGGCGTAGATATAGTCGTATTACATTGCAATGCAACACCAAGACAATTGGTAGCAATCAGTGAGATAATCACCGTAGAAGTTTGGGATAGAGTAAGATTATTGCTTAATCTATTCATGAACCATGCCAATAGCGTGGAGGCGCGGACACAAGTAAGAATCGCTAGATTACAAGCAGATAGAACAGTTCTCAGGGAATTGTCATCGAAGAAGACAAGCGGAGAGCGAGCCGGATATGGGGGAGGAGGCGCCCAGGCATTACAAGATGTACTTTCCACTGTTAATCGCGAGTTGGTCGCACTACGAAAACGTCAATCTCGTCATGTAAAAGCCCAAACCGAAAGGCGCAGACAAAGAGTGCGAACCGGGGCGAAAATACTCGGTTTAGCCGGGTATACCAATGCTGGAAAATCCAGTCTTTTCTTGGCACTATCTGGTAAAGAGGTCTTGGTCGAAGATAAATTATTCTCGACTCTTGAAACAACATTGGGACGAATGCGTGCTAGTCCTAGGGTATTGATTACCGATACGATTGGTTTCATCGATGAAATACCTTCTCAATTATTGGATGCTTTTAGATCGACATTATCAGAATCATTGGAATGCGATCTATTATTGATTATTACAGATTCATCCGACCCAATCGATGAACTTGAAAGGAAATTGTTAACGACTCGGCGAGAGGTTTTGGATCGAGGAGATTCAGAACTAGACATAATGACAGTACTTTCAAAATCCGACATTGCTCATGACCTAAGCCAAGCATGCGAACTGGTAATCAGCGTCGGCCTTCCTGAGGCGATTTGTATTTCCACTCATTCTGGCGAGGGATTAGAACTTCTCGAAGAGCGAATTCTCTCGGAACTATTTGGCTCTCCCTCAATAGTGATCATTTCGGAAACCCCGCCGGATGGCGGGAGAGCAGTACCTGCTCTTATCGCCGATCTTCACAATATTGGGCAGGTTCTGAAAATTGACGAGAGAGAGATTCACATCCGCTGCACTGACGGCGATCTAGCAAAGTTAATCGCGCAACGAAAGGGGCGCATTCGATTAAAGTAGAAGGAGCCATAACCTCTACCATGAGCGAATTACTCGAAGGCGTCGAAGGATTGCCTGAAGAGGAATATGTCTTCGCATCATCTGGAATATCCTTCGTGGTTAAGAGCGACGATGGCGGTTCAGCACTTCGACTGACTGGAATGTTGATATTATTTATTGCCGTCCTCGGATTTGCAAACGGGTTTGATTATTTCACACCGGAGTCTGGCCTAATAAGGCCTGATGAGTTCATCTATTCATTGGCACAAGCAGCTCCAGATGGCACCGCTATATTTTCTGGAATAGTCTTAGACCAAGGCCAACCTGTAGCCGATGCAGAAGTATATGTTTCAATGGAAAACGAAGATGGCAATTGGGTAGGTGTTTGGCAGATTACTAACAGCAGGGGCGAGTTTCGTTTCGAGGACGCTAACCCAGGATTGGTTAGAATAAGCGTTTTGAGAATGGACGCTAACAATACTGATATTTTCGAAAACCGAGCAATTCTTTCCCCTCCCTCATTCTTTGAACAAATAGGATATACCTCTTTACGGTTGGAATTTCCAGATCCAGAGGTCTATGAGGCACTTTCTTGTGAGGACAAATCCAAAACCTGCATTCGTAAAGTCGAACATCCCCCAGAACAGATGGCTCACCCAGTAATAGACCCATCAGCAGGGATTACCTATGTCATGATTGGTTTAGGATTCATGGGGCTATCACTCATCGCCGCAGGTTTTGCAATTATTGGCATAAAAAATTCATCGAGAGGATTATTGCGTACCGCATCAGTATTCGCATTTTTCACCCAAGGCCATCTTTATAGCGCCTGTATTTTTGGTATTCTTGCATTCATTCTAACTTTTGCAATACCACGCAACTCGATTGCTTTAGATGCTTGAAACCGCGGCGCTTATGTCTATTTGCAATCCGAGGGCTCTGTATGGACCTTCTTGGCGCGGCATGGATGATTCGTGATCACGGCGAATCTGTAAGCGCCCTGCATCTTTCTGATGACGGCTCTTTACTCGTTGGCGGATGGGACGGTTTACTGAAGTCATGGGCTCCGGATGGTGATTTGATTTGGGCAACGGATTGTGGTGAGAGAATAAGTTCTATTGCCATTGATAACGACCGGATTTTTTTAACAGCTGGTTTGAGGATCACCTGTGTTGAGAAGGGCTCGATAATTTGGTCACATGCATTAGAAGGTTCTGCCGATCAAGTAATCGTTCACGATGAAAAGATAATCGCAACTTCGAGCGTCTATGATATAGAGCACGGCGATTTCATGGAAAGCGCAATTTGGACCTTCACTGTTGATGGAGAATCATTATCGGTTGAAAGAATGGATGAAAAACCTTGGGCCATTGCTTCCTTAGACGGTCTTAGAGCGGGTTTAGGACGTCCTAGATGCGGTATGTTAGTCGATAAAAAGGCAACACCCCTTGGCACTGAAAGTCCAGTGACCTGTGGCGTGAATAATTCAGAATTACTACTATTCGGCCATGCAGACGGTACTGTTTCAAAGCATGATGGCTCACACCTTTCTAAAGGAGAACATGCAATCGTATCCCTGTCAATCAATCAAAATATAGTTTCAATTGCCGACGATGAAGGAGCCCTTGAAGTCATCACCATCGATGGCGAAAAATTGTGGCAAAGCCAAGGGGGTAAGGTAACCGGCCAAGCAATCGGTTTTTCCCAAACCCATTGGCTGGGGCGAAAGACAGGACAAACAGATTTGCTAGAGGTACGCTGTGCAAAAGGAGAATTGCTTGCTTCAGCTGAGGTGACACAAGTGATGGCCCTTACACAACAGGGTGACCGTGTGGCGGCTGGGTTTGAAGACGGTAGCCTTGTAATATGGCAACAATCTCTTTTTGATCGCCGTAAAGAAGTCGATGTTTCGACCAATGACTCTCATCGTTCTGATTTAGCAGCAAAACTTCGTTCTTTACGTGGCTAGTCCCTACTTTATCGAAAGGATGGTATGGCTGCTCAATGTTTGATTTTGCCATTGCACTAGCGGCACCATTGTATATCACAACCAATTCCCTTTGGCGATGGTCTGGTTCATTCCTGCGGCAATGAGTGCAGTTCTTCTTTTCCGCGGACATCGTATGATAACCATAGCCGGGGGACTGATTGGAGCAATAGCCGGTTTTATCGCCTCCGATTTATTATTTGGAGTAATGCCTACGTTGCTCGAATGGGAATTGCAAGTAAAAATTGCCCTAGCGATACTTGGCTATGGATTAGTCTATTCAGCAGTTACTGCAGTGATGCGTTCAGTAGCGGGGATAGGCGTCTATATGGCAGTCAGTTCACTGGTTTTCGCTCTAAATGATCATGGATATGAAATCGAGCAGAATCATTCAAATCTGCTTGGAGCAGGATTGGCAGTCACAGCCTTTGTCCTTACGTGGAATATGCGAAAAGCCATGCCGCTGCTAGCGAGTTTAATTGTCGGGGCAAGTCTCGGAGTAGCATCTTTTCAATTATATCATGGCGCTACACTCAGTCAACTAGACCCCGTGAGACCCGAACCGATGTGGCTTTGGATTTTATTCATGTGTGTTGGACTATTAGTTCAGCGAATCGATATAAAAAAGCGACGACATCTGAAAGAGGTAAAGGAAGGCACAGTCTTCGATCCCAAATTATCAGAGGACAAGCATTTCCAGGCTCCGAAGAAGAAAGGTTTAGACAAATATATGGAAACAGAACCATGGCACTAATTGTCTAAATTATAGTGCCATACCTACTAATTGCGTAAAGTTCTAACTATTTACGAGAGTAAGCAAAAGAATAGTTGTTGTAATGCTTTCTTGTTCAAAAGCATATCTTGATATGCGGGCCCGAGGTGCAAGATTCATGATAGCCAACATCGATGAAGGTGAAATTGAGACAATCGAAGCATTTGCACATTGCGATGGTCCTTGTGGAGTATATGATCCGGCGAGCGCAAGAGTCGCTGGCGAAGCAGTTCAATCGATGACCAAAAAGATGCTTGGTCTTACTTGCCCGGATACCGGAGAGGGAGAATCAATGGCCGCTTATCTAAACACCATGAGCCGCTATGCTGCAATAAAGGAAGAGGAAGCCCAAAAGTGCAAAGACGAACTACTTGTACTCTGGACTGATTTCTACAAACCGCAGCATCTTGAAGCAAATCCAAACTTACATCAGACCTTTTGGCAAGCCGCAAAACTTTGTAGTGCTTGTAAGGTCGAAGTATCAGCAGTCCATGCACAGGAATTGATGGACGCAATAGAAGAAATCCACAATCAGTTTTGGGCTGTTAAAGGCCGAGAAGTCCCTTGGATAAGAGCCAGTTGAGGTGATTGACTGTCCATGATCCGCGTAGTGATTAGCGGAGAGAGTATGTGGCCGACATTCGCAGATGGCGACGAGGTACTTTTTGAATCGTTTAATGATCAGTGTCTTGAAGTTGGCGACATTGTTGTTGCTAGCCACCCACTTAAGAGCAACATAAATATCGTTAAGCGAATAGCTGTTATTGACAAAAACGAGCGAATTCATCTTGAGGGAGATAATCCAGATCCATTAGCCAGCGAAGACGGCCACAATTTCGGGCCCATTAACAAAGCCGATATCTATGCATTATTACCAAAACATATGATACAAGGAGTTCAATTGAGAACCATGCGTGAGCGAGAGTTGGAAGACGACCTTGCGTCAGTAGCCATAAGTGCGCTGATAATCTTCATCGCAATGGTTCTTATTGCATCGGTTATTTCTGCACTGATAATTAGCACAATGTCGACATTATTACGGGAATCTGAAAACGATTCAGCAGATACGAAAGCCATACTCTATGGAAAAGTGATCATCATCGACGCTACTATTACATCGGTTTCTGAAAGTAGCGGAGAAATTGATTCTACGGTAATACTAATCGCCTTTGAAATGGCACCAGGTTCTCCTGTGATTGAAGATGAAAAGATGCTCTGGGCGGTATTCTGTCCGAACGAAAAAACCCCTACTAATGATCGATGGAGTAATTATGGAAATTTAGAAGCAGCTACAACTGCAAGTGGCGCCGGAGGTGATGTCGATGCGATAGACAGTCTTACCCCCGGGGGGACTTACATGATTGCAATCACATTATTTCACGACGATAACCCCGCTACAGACGAGGGGGGATGCCCACCAAATAAAGGGGAAACACACACCCTGATTTTCGCGTTAGAAGGAGGGGGGAGTGCTTCTTCTTGGGATTTGAGATATAAGCAAAATATCAATGAGGGAACTCAACTGATTTGAGGCGAGAGTATGCGAAGAAGAATCATGGATACAGAAGGTAGCATGGGGGTAGGAGCCCTAATTGTCTTTATTGCAATGATTCTTCTTTCTTCAATGATGCTCGCAACGCTTGTTCTAATTGCTGAGAAACTCGCGCAACAACCACAAGATACAGGCCTTCAAGCACTACGCTCAACAGCGGATAAGATAATCATCAACGAAATGTACGTTCGTGATGGTTTTGATAATTACGGCATTGTTTTCCAACTTGCTCCCGGCAGTGAACCGCATTCTGCTGATGAATTATATTGGGTATTACAATGCACAGATGAAAACAATATTTTCCATAACTATGGAGGCGACTTCACCGGTTCTAGTTTTGACTCTACCACGCCTCATGCCTTTGCTAATGAGAGCCAACAAAATGGAATCGTTGCCCGATATTATGCTTTTGATGAACCTTTTACATCAATGCCGACAGTATCTCTGATAGCCCCTGGTTTCATTAATAATCCAGATACTATTAATTTCGCAAACACAGGTGGGTCATGGCCAGGTATCCCATATAGTGAGCAATATGCATCTGTCTATACAGGTTATATTGAGGTCCCAACCGATGGAGTGTATACGTTTAGATTGGAATCGGACGATGGAAGCTTCATGTATCTCGACGGCGAGACAATAATCTCTCATGGAGGAGTTCACTCAATGACAACAGCATCAAGCGGAGCGCTTTCTCTCACAGCAGGATTTCACTCCTTCCAAGTCGAATATTTTGAGAATCAGGGCGATAATGGCTTGATTTTAACATGGGCTGGTCCAGGAATACCAGCCGAAGTAGTACCAATCAACAGATTCTACCGGAGCATTGGCGCAGTTGGAGAAATCACAACATATGAACCCGGAATAATTTACGAGTTAAGCCTCGATCAAAATATAGGTGGAGATATTAATTGTGGGCCAGAACATCTCTTTGCGAACGGATTAGATGGCAATATCAGGTTCTTTGTTGGCGGAGGAGGTTATACCGCTGCAGATTTCCAGGTGCATAATAATCAGCCGGGAACACGTATCTTTTGAACTACAGGAAACCGATTTGCTGTAGTAAATGGGTTAATCAAATGAAGGAACAGCGATTACTTTGCCTCACAGTCCGCCAGAAGGGGGCGTTAATCCGGTTTGAGCAGGAGTTTCATAACTCTCGTGTTGCTGTTGCAACACCGGTTGTGACATATGTGTATTATTCGGATTCATTGCAACAGCGCCTTGTTGATACATCACTACAGGTTCACTTTTTTTACCCATTGTTAATGCCATAATTCCACCTATGATTAAGAGACAACATCCAAGAAAACCAGCACCACCTGCTGGAATGACTTTAGCAAGAATTATTTCTCCTATTACTTGATTCATTTTATCAGAATCATATAGCTTCATACTTTTATTACTGGTAATTGTATATGATACTCCCTCGCTACAATCAAAATCAAACTCTTCACTAATTGTAGCACAAACATAAGCAACAACAATCCATCCGTCATCTTCAACAGGGTCAAGCAATTCATCACTCCACTCCTCACCCATATAGCATTCAAATTGCCCACTCTTTTCAGTAACATTATTTCCAAATTCGTCTGTAATGGAAAAGGTCATATCGCTACAGGCATCAGTCCTATTATCATCGTTTTCATCAAGATATTCTCCTTCAATCATGATCAGCCATCCAGACGAGCCCATACCATCTGCATCGGTATACTGCTTGGTAATCTCAGTATCAGCATCAGAAATATAATCAGAGACCTTTTTACCCTGTTCATCAAGTTCGGCAATACCACTAAAGCCAAATATAGAACCAAATATCAACAATAGGATTCCACCGGCAATTACAAACTTGCTAATAGTGTTCATAATTTTCGTATTTATCGATTCTATTTAGAACTACGCTTCCATTGCACCACCCGGCAATTAGAAACCTCTCAAAACCGTTCAGCGATAAAGCCAACGCGCTTAGCAATCTTGCTATCGATAGCAATCTGCACATCTAGTACAGCCTGTCCTAGAGCTTTCCCCTGGGAATCAAGTCTTTTCGAGACAGTTCCTCCGCCTTGGAGAACTCTGTGAATCAGGCAATTAATCGCACCTATTCCGGGAACTGAAAAAACCTCAAAAGGCCCCTCACTCCAGCCATTGAACCATTTGGATAGTAATTTCGGAGTGATCGCCGATTCAAGTAGAGGCAGCCATTCCTTTTCGTGACATATCAGGGCTATATTGACCATATCTCCTTTGTCACCAGAGCGGCCATGAGCAATATCACCTAGTCTTACAGTAGTTTTAGTCATGGATAGTCTCTCCCTCCTTCACCCTTTCTAGCCGTTTTAGTACTCTTCCAGCCAAACGAGATTTTACGCCTTGTGTAGCGACCATATCCTCTAAACGATCAAAGATGTGTTCTTCTAGCCACGGCATACGTAATTCTAATTCATGGCGCCAACTATGTAACATACGCACATGAACCTGTGGTTCAATCAGTACTCTACCGATACTAGTTGGGAAGAAGCGCAATAACTCTCTCGGTCTAGCTCTTGCCCCATAGCCACAAACCCCTGCGGGGCCGGTCAAAACTAGGGGTGCAATAGATCTGGCAAATTCTGCTAACTCCATTTTGTCATGGGAAGTAGCAACCCAGCGCACTATTATTTCCGAAGGAGGGGATGAATCAATACGCAAATTTGGGGGGAGTAGCGCACCATCGCCTAAAAACTCACAATGGATATTCAATCCCTTGCAGTGTTCTAATCTCTCTTTCAGTACCTGATTAAGACGCTCAGCCTTCATACGTGGCTTTGGGCCAGGCACAGCCAATTCAGCTGCAGCCATCCAACCATCTCTATGGGTTGCACTAACTTTGAGTGTTTCAGGGGGTTTGATCCCAATCGCTCCTTGAACTAAAACACGATCCGGAGTAATTTGCTCGAGTGTTATGCTTCTTAGATCAATCGTGCAATCTGGAGTTATATACGAACTTGGATCTCCAATCTCATAAAGCAGTTGTTCAGAGACAATTCGCGGGGTAACCGCACCCCCTGATAACAACGGTTTGGTGATAATACAGTGACCATCCGCTCCAATCTCAGCAATTGGATATCCGATCGTGGCTAGATTATCGATTTCTAACCAATCACTGGAATTCCCTCCAGTTACCTGTGCCCCACATTCGATTAAGTGGCCAGCAATGGTCCAACCAGCGATAATGTCGAGCGTATTTTCGTCATTATGCCATTTAGAGATTGGTCCGCAGAGAGGTAGATTTTGAGATTCTGCATTTTTTGCCCATCCTTGATGGTGAAGCATACAGCCTACGATTAGTGAAGCATCAGCAACCCTGCCGGTGATGACGATATCCGCCCCTCTTTCCAAGGCTCTAGCAATTGGCCCAGCGCCGAGATAAGCATTTGCAGAAACAACCCTTTCGGTATGATCCAAAAGCGAGCCTTTGCTAGCATCGAACATATGTTCAAGTTCAGCCCCAGTTGCACCAACTCCGCTGAGACGACTACTGATATCATCGCCAATAACGAGGGCTACTACACAATCATTCCAGCCGATTTCGGCAGCTGCGCTAAGCACCATCGAGGCACAAGCACGTGGGTTTGCCCCGCCTGCATTGGTGACTAATTTCACATTCATCGAATGGAGCATACCAATACCTCCTGCCTTTAACCAGTCTGCCAAATCAGTCGCCCAGCCCGCCTCAGCATCGCGAACCAACTGCTTGTGCATGATAGACATTGTAACTTCAGAGAGATAATCAATAGTCAAATAATCAAGTTCACCTTGCTCGATAAGTGTCAATGGCGCAAGAGTTTGGTCGCCCCAAAAACCTCCGCCGCCCCCGATTCTGGCCGTAGTACTCATATGATTACGGTTTAATTTATACACCATAGGTGATAGACCTTTCGGAGCAGCGTCAGATA
>Ga0209091_10001107_pt1 | contig 24365 bp, 26 predicted proteins | sample ArcticOcean_MG_C_6_FD_187438 | JGI IMG/M metagenome (GOLD analysis project Ga0209091, IMG submission 187438) | Marine microbial communities from western Arctic Ocean - ArcticOcean_MG_CB8_128 (SPAdes) (version 2) | ecosystem: Environmental > Aquatic > Marine > Oceanic | place: Arctic Ocean...
TGCAAATGGTTGCCGCATCTAAATTAAAAAAGGCTCAGGATGCGGTAGAATCTACTAGACCATACTCAGACAAACTATCAACCGTCGTTGGAAATTTATCTAAAGAAATGGAGGGCGATGATAATGCTCCAAAGTTATTGGTTGGTAATGGCAATTCAGACCGTTATCTCCTCGTTGTTGCAACATCTGAAAGAGGATTATGTGGTGGTTTTAATTCCTCAATTACTAGGTTAGCCGCTCAAAGTGCACGCAAATTAATACAAGAAGGCAAAGAGGTAAAGTTCATTTGTGTAGGAAAAAAAGGCAAAGCAGCTTTGTCACGCGAGTTTGGTAAAGATATTATTGAATTTTTTGATTTTTCAGAAGTTCGTAATCTTGGCTTTCCACAAGGAGACTCTATAGCGCAAAAAGTCATCTCTCTTTTTGATAAAAACAGTTTTGATGTTTGTAAGCTTTACTACTCCAGATTTGAATCAGTCCTTACTCAGATTCCAACGGAACAAGTAATCATTCCTTATGGCTTCAAAAATGAAGAAATTAAAGATACCATTGCTCAAGAGGCGTGTTATGAATATGAGCCAGATGAAATAGATATTTTAAAAGATCTACTTCCTAAAAATCTTTCTATCCAAGTATTTAGAGCATTGTTGGAAAATTTTGCAAGTGAACAAGGTGCTCGACTTAGCGCAATGGACAATGCAACAAGGAATGCAGGTGAAATGATTGATAAGTTGAAAGTAACTTACAATAGATCAAGACAAGCGACAATTACTTCTGAATTAATTGAAATTATTTCAGGCGCAGAGGCTCTTTAAAAAATTAAAAACGAGGAATATCATGAGTGAAATTAGTCAAGGAAAAGTTAGTCAAATAATGGGTGCAGTAGTAGATGTTAAATTTGAAAATAATTTACCAGCTATACTTGAGGCCCTTGAAATTGATATGGATGGAAGGCGTCTCGTTTTAGAAGTTGCCCAGCATTTAGGAGAAAATGCTGTTAGAACAATAGCCATGGACACAACAGAGGGTCTTGAAAGGGGTCATGCAGTTAAGTCAACAGGACAAGCTATATCTGTTCCAGTTGGTGATGAGACACTTGGAAGAATAATGAACGTTATTGGAGAGCCTGTTGATGAATGTGGCCCAATAAAGACTAAAGCCGTCAGAGGTATCCATCAAGCTGCACCAGACTTTATTGATCAATCAACCGAGAGTGAGATGCTTGTTACCGGGATTAAAGTTATAGATCTTTTATGCCCTTACTCAAAAGGGGGTAAGATTGGTTTATTTGGAGGAGCGGGAGTAGGTAAGACCGTTCTTATTATGGAACTAATCAATAATATTGCTAAGGCTCATGGCGGATATTCAGTATTTGCTGGTGTTGGCGAAAGAACTCGTGAAGGAAATGACTTATATTGGGAGATGATTGAGTCTGGAGTTAATAAAGAAGGTGGAGGTGAGGGTTCAAAGTGTTCGCTTGTTTACGGTCAAATGAATGAACCCCCAGGTGCTCGTGCTCGAGTAGCTCTTTCTGGATTAACGGTCGCTGAACATTTTAGAGAAGAGGGTCAGGATGTATTATTCTTTGTTGATAATATTTTTCGATTTACTCAAGCTGGATCAGAAGTTTCTGCTTTATTGGGACGTATTCCATCTGCTGTTGGTTATCAACCAACATTGGCAACTGATATGGGATCTATGCAAGAAAGAATTACTTCTACCAACAAAGGTTCTATTACCTCTGTTCAAGCTATCTATGTCCCGGCAGATGACTTAACTGATCCTGCGCCTGCAGCCTCATTTGCTCATCTCGATGCTACAACAGTTTTATCGCGGGCAATTTCTGAGAAAGGCATTTATCCAGCTGTCGATCCCTTAGACTCAACTAGTAGAATTCTTGAGCCAGGGATAATCGGTGAAGAGCATTATAATGTTGCTCGAAATGTTCAAGAAATTCTTCAAAAATATAAAGCTCTTCAAGATATTATTGCCATACTTGGAATGGACGAGTTAAGTGAGGAAGATAGATTGAGTGTTTCTCGTGCTAGAAAAATTGAGAGATTCTTCTCACAGCCATTTCATGTTGCTGAAATATTCACAGGGTCTTCAGGAATATTAGTGAATCTTGAAGATACTATAAAGGGATTTAAAGGTCTTTGTGCGGGTGACTACGATCATCTTCCGGAGGCAGCATTTTATATGGTAGGAACTATAGAAGATGCAATTGCGAAAGCTGAGAAGCTTGCATCTGAAGAATAAAAGATATGGATACAAAAATAAATTTTGATTTTGTTGCCCCTGAGGGATCTATCGTATCATCAGATGTTGATATGGTTTTGATTCCAGGGAAGGAAGGTGATGCTGGTATTCTCTTTAATCACGCTCCCTACATGACTACACTTAGACAGGGCATAGTTGAGGTAACTTTTGACAAAGATAATATAAAAAAGTTTCTTGTTGAGGGAGGCTTTGTTGACGTTACTCCTGATAAAATCACAATACTTGCCGAAAGCTCATTAAATTTAACGGATAGTGATGCTTCTTTTTTGAAATCGGAGATTGACAGTCTCGATAAAAAAATAGATATAGCGACCGACCTTGAGAAAGAATTACTTGTTGGTCGCAAAGAGCTAATAGAAAATTTTAGATAACTTTATTCTCTTCAATTTTTTGAATAAAGATTTTTGTTAATTTTTCATATAACGGCTTCTTGAAATCTACAACTAAATTTGGCATCGTCTTTAAATCTTGCCATTTCCACTCATCAAACTCTGGAATATGATTATTTAAATCGAATTCTTCATCATTTCCATAAAACTCCATCAAGAACCACTTTTGTTTTTGTCCCTTGAATCCTTTTAAAACCTTACCTATGAGATCGTTCGGTAGTTTATATTCAAGCCAATAGTCTAGTTCTAATAATAGTTTTGCTGATTTGCTTCCTGTCTCCTCTTCTAGCTCTCTGAAGGCAGCCTCTATAGGTTCCTCACCTTCATCAATTCCACCTTGGGGCATTTGCCAAAGATTTTTTTCGCCCGGCCTGACTCCAGGACCTATTTTTCTTTTTCCAGTCCATATCATGCCATCTTTTCTCATCAAGATCACACCCACGGCCTCTCTCATCTTCAGGTTTTCTATATTTTTATCTTCATCAATCATTTATTTAAGATTTCTTCTTTTAGTTATTTCCCTATTAAGACCTGATAAAATATCTATTGCCTGAATTAATTGTACATCTTTATTTTTATCTTTTGGTATATATGCTGACGATCCTGATTTCAATTTTGATTGGCTTTCTTTGTTTTCTATATACTTGTTTAATTGCGTCTCCCCAACAAGGAAGGAATCTAAATCCATATCATTACCTATTTCTTGCTCTATTCTTATATCCGGTCGAATGCCCCTTGCTTGTATAGATTTTCCAGATGGGGTGAAGTATTCTGCTGTTGTCAGCTTGACTGCACCCAACTTATCATCTGAAGAAAAAAATAGTTTATTCTTTTTAATCGGAAACAAGGTCTGAACTGAACCCTTTCCAAATGTCTTGGTTCCTAGTATAATTGCTCTATTATTATCTTGCAATGCTCCGGCAACTATTTCTGAGGCTGAGGCCGACCCTCCATTCACCATGACTAATAAAGGCTTTCCTGATATTAAGTCACCTTTTTTTGCTCTATATTCACTAATAGTTGCGTCAAATCGTGGTCTTTTTGTTGAAACAATTTGGCCTTTATCAATAAATAAATTAGAAACTTCTATTGCCTGGCTTAGCAATCCCCCGGGATTTCTTCTTAAGTCTAGGATATAGCTTTCTATTTTATTTAATGGGTTTATTTCAAAATTCAATATTTCTTTATATAATCTTTTAGCCGTTCTTTCATTAAAGGCAGACACTCTAAGATAACCTATATCTTTTGTATCACCCTCTACTCTTACCAATATACCTGGAATTTTTATAATCTCTCTTGTGATTAAGAGGTCAAAACCATTTTCAATACCATCCCTTACTATTGTAATTTCAATATTAGTCTTTGGCTTTCCCCTCATAAGGGTAACTACCTCAGAAAGATTTTTTCCTAAAATAGATTCCTTGTTAATGTGAGTGATCAAATCACCCCCTAAAACTCCCCTTTTTTGTGCCGGAGTTCCGTCAATAGGAGAAATTACTTTTATTAACCCTTTTTCCATAGTCACTTCTATTCCAAGCCCTCCAAATTCACCTTTAGTATCATTTTTTAATTCTTTAAATTTTTCTGGGCTAAAATAAATTGAGTGAGGGTCAAGAGATTGAAGCATCCCATTTATTGCCGCTTCAATAATTTCATCTTCATTTACTTCATCAATATACTCGTTCTTAACAAGTTCAATTACTGATTCGATAAGAACTTTACTTTCTTGAGAAATAGTTTCTGCGGCATTAAGTTTGGAAAGTAAGAAACTCATAGCGCATATAGTTAATATTAGGAATAAGATTTTTTTATCTAGTTTAAATATTTTTTTCATCTTGCTCCTTGAGCTATTTGAATACGGGGTAACACATAAAGAATCTTAGTATATTATTTATTCTCTATGATATGGGTGATTTTTTAATATTGTAATGCTCCTATATATTTGCTCTAAGAGCATAATTCTAATTAACATATGCGGCCAAGTAACTTTCCCAAAAGAAATAATTTTACTCGACTGACTTAAGATATTTTTTTCAAAACCATCCGGACCGCCTATATAAAAAACTATTTTAGAATAATCCAATGATTTTTCTGAAAAAAATTTAGCTATTCCAAGTGAGGAAATCTCATCACCCGTTTTATCAAGAAATATATTATAATCTTTTCTTAAGATGTTTTTTTTTAAGAATTTTGCTTCTTCGCCCTTACGTTCCTTAATTGTGGATTTTTTTGATACTAAACCCTCTTTAATTGTTAGATTATTTATACCAACACCCCTACCTAGGCTAGTAATTCTTTTTTTATAATCATCCTGTATTTTTAAAAGCGGGTTATTTTTTAATTGCCCTATCGAAATAATCGCTAAGTCCATTTCTATAAACTATTGGTGTCAGTCTCTAAAGAGGGCAACCAGAGTTTTTCAAGATTATAGAAATCCCTCACCTCTTCTCTAAAAATGTGAACTATAATATCACCCCCATCTATTAAAACCCAATCCCCCTTCTCAAGTCCTTCGGCATTTATGCTCTTTAATCCATAGTCTTTTAGGTTGTCAACGATTCGTTGCGACAGGGAAGCTACATGTCTGCTTGATGTTCCTGTGGCAATAACTAAATGATCTGCCATATCAGATTTCCCCTCTAGTGGTATGGAGGTGATATCTTTAGCCTTATTATCTCCAAGGTTAGATATTATTTCTTTTAATAGTTTATTACTCACTTTTCACTCCTAATCCTTGTTGAGGAAATATCATTCATTGGTCCATTAATAAAGGTAAAACATGGAGTAGCACGATTAATCAGATCTTTAGAATTTTTCTCATCAATTTTTTTTGCATATTTCCCCAATGTATCGTCAATGTCAGAAAGGGGATGAGTCGCCCTAGGGTAAATCGCCAAAGGAATTCCGTTTACAAAGCTTTTCCAATTTTTCCAATATTCAATTTGAGCAGCATTGTCAGATCCCATTATCCAAACAAATTTTTCTGTAGGGTAAGAGCCCTGGAAGGCTGATATTGTATCAGATGAATATTGAGTTTTTATCCTTTCTTCAATATCCGTTACCAAGAATTTTTCCGAAGTAGCAACTTCCTTGGCACCCTTTAACCTTTCCTTTAAGGGCATTAAAATTGTTTTATCCTTTAGGGGATTGTGAGGTGAAACTAACCAAATAACTAAATCTAAGCCTAAAGATTTACAAGCCTCATTAGCCACCTGAAAATGCCATTCATGTGCTGGATTAAATGATCCGCCAAAGAGGCCTACCTTGGATCGCTTAGGTATAATGATTTCATCTAACAGGATTTTTGACATTAAGATCTTGTTTGCCCCGAACCACGAACTACATATTTAAAGGTAGTTAGTTGCTCTACACCTACGGGTCCTCTAGCGTGGAATTTTCCAGTAGCAATACCAATTTCAGCACCCATTCCAAATTCTCCGCCATCTGCAAATTGTGTTGAGGCATTATGCATAACTATAGCGCTATCTATTTCCCTTAAGAACACCTCAGCAGTATTTATATTCTCAGTAACAATTGAGTCCGTATGATTAGTTGAATATTCATTTATATGTTTAATAGCTCCCTTAACTCCCTTGACTATTTTTATACTAATAATTGCATCAAGATATTCTGTACTCCAGTCTGATATGTCAGAAGGAATTATATCATTGGATATGGAGACACTTTTTTTGCATCCCCTTACTTCGCATCCTGCCGCTTTCAGTGCATTATTTAATTCTGGAAGGAATACTGTTGCTGATACTTCATCAATCAACAAAGTCTCTACTGCGCCACAGATACCCGGTCTTCGCATCTTCGCATTTATTGTAATATCTACTGCTTTATTGATATCGGCATCTTTATCAATATACAAATGACAAATACCTTCTAAATGTCCAAAAACAGGAACTCTTGCTTCATTCTGCACTCTTTCTACTAGGCCTCTTCCGCCTCTTGGGACTAAAACATCTATTGCATTATCTAGCCCAGACAAAAGATATCCTACTGCACTTCTATCGGTTGTAGGAATGATTTGTATTGAAAATTCAGGAAGGTCAGCCTCGATTAACCCGCTTTTTAAGGAATTATAAATTTCATTAGAAGAATGATAGCTTTCAGAGCCCCCTCTAAGTATAACAGCATTACCAGCCTTAAGGCATAACGCTCCTGCGTCAGCAGTAACATTTGGTCTGCTTTCATAGATTACTCCTATTACTCCCAGTGGCGTTCTTACCCTTTCTATATGAAGACCGTTTGGTCTTTTCCATTTAGCTATTTTTTCTCCAACTGGGTCTGACAATTTTATAATTTCTCTTAATCCGCCTGCCATTGATTGGATTCTTTCATCATTTAAGATCAGTCTATCCAGGAATGATTCCGAAATATTATTTTTTTTTGCTTTTTGAACATCCTGATTATTTGCTTCTAGTATATTCTTTGCATTTTTTTCAATATTATTTGCCATACTATTGAGTGCTACATTTTTTCTTTCTTCCGATGCCATAGCCAAGGCATAAGAAGCTTTTCGTGCGTTTCTCCCCATTGTAAATAATATCTCTTTAATTTCTTCTGACATTTAATTCTCTTTTTTACCGGAATATACAAGGTTATTTCTATGGATGACCTCTGGTTTATCCATATATCCAAGTATATCTTTAATTTCTTCAGATTTCTTCCCTATTATCTTATTAAGATCTTCTGACCCGTAGTTTGATAGACCTCTAGCAATTTCTAAGTTCTTATTATTAAAAATAACTAAAGTATCTCCTTTGTCAAAATCTCCGTCAATACTTAAAATACCTGCAGAAAGTAAACTCTTTCCATCAAGCAGAGCATTACCAGCACCCCGATCTAAGAATATTTTTCCGCCGGGCTTTAATTGACCAGACAACCAAACTTTTAAAGAATTTTTTATTGATTTCTCTGGATTAAACCATGTGCAATTGCCCCCCCTTTGAATTGAAGTTAATGGATTTTTATTATTGCCCGATGCAATTATCATATTGCTTCCAGATGACATACATATTTTTGCTGCTTCGAGCTTTGTTATCATTCCGCCGCTACCTAATCCATTAGCCTCGCCAGCCATTGAAATTATATCTTCATTTATCTCATTTATTTCCTTAATGAGAGCACTTTTTCCGTGCCTAGGGTCTTTAGGGAACAATCCCTCGATATTGGATAGCAACACGAGACAGTCAGCAGAGAGCATACCAGCCACCCTAGCAGCAAGACGATCGTTATCACCGTAACGAATTTCTGATGTTGCCACAGTGTCATTTTCATTGATTATTGGTATGTAATTATTTTTTAATAATTCTTCAAAAGTAGAACGAGCATTTAAATAACGCTTTCTATTTTCAGTATCATCTGCGGTTATTAGAATTTGAGCTATATTTAAATTCTTCCTTTCAAGAGATTTTTTCCATCCATTGATTAATTCTATTTGTCCAATTGCTGAGGCTGCCTGGCTTTCGGATAGGGATAGATTCTCTTTATTTTTTTTATTAATTTTATTTCCAAGAGAAATTGCGCCAGATGAAACAATAATAATTTCTTTGTTATTTTTGTGCAACAGAAGGAGGTCAGATGCAATAGAATCTAAAAATTCTTCATTTATACTGCCGTCATTTCTAGTAACAAGCGCTGATCCGACTTTGACCACAATCCTAGATGCTTCCGATATGTTATTTATGGCGACCATTTTTTTGAATCTTCTTTTGTTTCTTTTTCTTGTATAACACTTAATACCTTATTTAAAATTTCTTCTATCCCTTTATTTGCAACGGATGATATGGGAAAAACTTCCTTACCTGTCTTATTTTGCAATAATTTAACTTTTTTCTTAATATCACTTTCGTTCATACCGTCCACTTTGGATAGAGCTATTATTTCTTTTTTTTCACCTAGATCACTTGAATATGACTCAATTTCGTTTCTTATTACCTTCCAGTCCTCGAAAGGGTTTTCAGAAAAAGAATCTATTAAGTGTATTAAGATGCTACATCTCTCTACATGACCCAGAAATCTATCTCCAAGCCCCTTACCATCGTGGGCTCCTTCAATTAATCCAGGTATGTCTGCAATTGTTATTTCCTTTGACTTGTGACTTGCAATACCGAGGACTGGATTTAGTGTTGTAAAAGGATAGTCAGCAACTTTTGGTTTTGCGGCGCTTACCGATGAAATTAGTGTAGATTTTCCAGCATTTGGTAACCCTATTAATCCAACATCAGCTATTAACTTTAATCTTAGCCATATCCACTTTTCTTCACCCCACAACCCCGAGTTTGCCTTTCTTGGAGCTTGATTATTAGGACCTTTGAAGTGGCTATTGCCAAATCCACCATTTCCTCCCTCAAGAAGTAAAATTCTTTGTCCTACCCTTCTTAAATCTGCAATAACTGTTTTGTTGTCTTCTTCTAGTATAATAGTACCCTTGGGAACTTTAATTATAATATCTTGACCATTTCCGCCGGTTTTCTCACTACCTTTCCCATCCTCTCCATTATTAGCTGCAAAATGCTGTCTGAATCTAAAATCGATTAATGTATTTAGTCCATCAACACATTCAATGATGGCATTTCCACCTTTTCCACCGCCACCACCATTTGGGCCACCAAATTCAATATATTTTTCACGGCGAAAGCTTACGCATCCATTTCCACCTTTTCCGGAGCCGATAAAAAGTTTTGCTTGGTCAAGAAATTTCATAACCTATCTCATAATTAATAAATTTTTAAAAATTAAATGTAACTATGAACTGGCTGAATTAATATTTAATTAGTTTTTTCAGCAATAGGGTCAACAGAAATAACTGGACCACCTGTTCTTAGTTTTTTAAAACTAACTGTTCCTTCTATCAGAGCAAATATTGTATGATCTCTTCCAAGGCCAACATTTTTACCTGGCTGCCACTTAGTCCCTCTTTGACGAACAATAATGTTCCCTGGAATAACACTCTCACCACCAAACTTCTTTACGCCAAGTCTTCTTCCTGCGGAATCTCTGCCGTTTCTTGATGAACCACCTGCTTTTTTATGTGCCATTTTTTACTCCCTAGCCCTAACCTTTCTTTACAGACTTAGCTTTAGCAGCAGTTTTTGCTACTTTTTTCTGTACAGTCTTTTTAGCTGCAGTCTTTTTCTTTGGAGCTTCATCTTTTTTAGGAGAAGCCGCTGTCTTTACTGTAGATGATTTTTTAGTTTCTTTCTCTTTAATATCAACAATTTTTAACATAGTTAAATGCTGTTGGTGTCCGTTCTTTCTTCTATAATTTTTTCTTCTTTTCTTCTTAAAGACAATTATTTTTTCTGCACGAGTTTGTTTAACAACTTCTACGTTAACAACTGCCCCTTTAATAACTGGATTTCCAACAATAGGATCTCCATGGCCAGCAATCATAAGAACTTCGTTAATATCAATTTTATCACCTGCTTCACCAGCTAATTTTTCAACTGAGATGACGTCATCTTTTGAAACTTTATACTGTTTTCCGCCGCTACGAATTACTGCGTACATTTTAAATATCCACTTATAAATAAAGGAAGTAAAATTCCCCCTAGGGGCGCAAATATAACGTTGAGTGAGTAGGTGTCAAGTTTATAATAAGTAAAAAATATTTTATCTAGTTTTTTCTAAAACTCTCATTTTATGTATTACAATAATAGGTAAAAATGAAAGAAAAAACATTATTAAGTAAATATCAAAAGTGGACACCCTTAGGTAATCTAAAAGACCAGCTAGCCATTCCCCCGATATGCGTGACAAGTGCCTAATGCTCATTAAAAAAGCAAATTGTGTTGCAGCTATAGCTTTAAATGTTAGCCCCATGCAAAGCGATAAACTGGCAGACATAATAAAAGAGCCAAGAGCGGATAATAATACAAGTAATATTGATCCTACGTAGAAGACTGAGATACTATTTCCCGCAATAACAAAGGATAAGATTGTCGTAGCTATAAGGATTTGTGATATTAGTATAATTCTATAAGGGCTGTGCTTGTCGGACAGATAGCCGCCTGCTAGAGCTGAAAAAATACCAATATATAACCCCATTGAGCGTATTTTTGTTAAGGCTTCATGATCCCAGCCTGATGAATTAATATAGAGATTGGAAACGCTTACATAATGCATTCCTGAGGTAATATTAGATGTGAGGCAAAAAATTATTAATAAAAGCATGGATGGTGTGATTGAATTCTTATATAGGGTTTTTATAGTTTGTTTTAATTTTAGCTCCTTTTTTTTACCGGAACGTATAAAAGAAAAATATTTATCATCTTTAATTTCTCTTAAGGGAACAATTAAAAGTAAAAATATTACATTTAATAATCCAAACTTTAAAAGTGCATGATCTAATCCATGGGTTTTTATTAAATAAGATCCTAGTATTGCAGCTAAGCTAACACCTAGAGTTCTAAATCCCCACATAAGACCATTACTCAAACCCCTTTCTTTTTGATCAAGAACATCAATTGCCAAACCATCTGTGGCTACATCTAAGACTGACGTAGAGAGCATAACAAGGAATAAAATTGACCCCAATATCAAAGGTGACGGCACCCCATAAACTGAAACAATCTTAGCCGATAAAAAGAAGGCTATAGATAGAAACGTCAAAGATCCCATTATCCACGGTTTTCTCTTCCCCATACCTGCGGTTTGATAGGAATCAACAAAAGGCCCTATGATAAATTTTAGGACCCAGGGCAGGGAAGCTATAGATGTTATTATAGCTATATCACTAATAGAGAATTTAATAGAAGCGAGCCAATCTAATAAAGCAAAATAAATTAAACCCTGAGGAATACCTTGGATGAAGTACAGAAAAGAAAGTCCAACTCGTCTATTGAGACGGCTGCTTGAAAGAATCAAAGATCTACTCCGTGGATATTTCTTGTTTTTTAGCCAAATCAGATACCTCTCGATCTATTCCTAGAGCAAAATCTGATACATACGGATTTGTTAGTCTTTCATTTCCAAAAGTAGACATTGGACCGTGTCCTGGTATAAATCTAATTTCGTCACCTAAGGGCCAGAGTTCATTTACTATTGATTTAACTAGCTGTTCGTGATCACCTCGCGGAAGATCAGACCTTCCGATTGATCCTTGAAACAATACATCTCCAACAGCCGCTATCTTAGATTCTTTATTGAAGAATATCACATGACCAGGGGTATGACCTGGGCAATGCCTTACTCCAAATATTTGATTTCCAACACTCACCTCATCACCACCTTCCAGAAATCTAGATGTTTGAAATGATTCAGCGGGAGAAAAATTATATTTTTTACCTTGCTCTTCGAGACTTTCGATTAAAAACATATCATCTTTGTGGGGGCCTTCTATAGGGACATCAAGTTGTCGTGAAAGTTCAGCTGTCGCTCCAGCGTGGTCTAAGTGTGCATGAGTAATAAGGATTTTTTCAATTTTTACATCATACTTATTGATGGCGTAAAGAATCTGATCTATATCCCCCCCCGGATCAATCACTGCCCCTAGCTTAGTCTCAGTGCACCATAGTATAGAGCAATTTTGCTGAAAGGGTGTGACTGGTATCACAAAAGCATGTATAGAAAGTTTTTCTTCTTCACTCATTTTTATATTGTATATCCCTAGATAGTTATTTAGCCAATTACTTCTTTTAAAAAATCTTTCATTGATTTCCATGAGCGGTTATCGGAATTTACATTATAGGCCATTCCCATTTCCGGAGAATTTGCCTCTTTATTGGTAAATGCATGAGATGTAGAGCCATAAGCATGAATTTGCCAATCTGCTTTAGCCGCAGTCAATTCATTTGCGAGCCCATTAACATCCTTATGGGGCACCATTGGATCATCATTTCCATGAAGAACAAGAATCTTGGCTCTAATCTTATTACCCTCAGTGTTTCCCGGTTGATTAAAAATACCATGAAAAGATACAACACCAGAAATATCCAACCCAGTCCTGGCAATATCTAAAACGCAAAGTCCTCCAAAACAAAACCCTATACTTGCAATTTTTGAGTTATCAACGCCAGAAGCTGACTTTGCAGCCTCTATTGCCAGCAACATTCTTTTTTGAAGTTTGGGTCGATTAGTCATGATACGACTCATTAACTCCATACTTTCCTCTGGAGAGTCACCGGTCTTTGCTTCACCATACATATCGACAGCAAATCCAGCATAACCAAGATTATTCATTGCTTTTGCTTTATCTAAGGTAAATTGATCTCTTCCAGCATAAGTTGGTACAACTAATACGACTGGGGCATCTTCTTGTCCTGCCAAAGGAAAGAACATACCCTCAAGTCGAACATCATCATCAAAATAATTAATAATATTTGTCATTAAAGTTTCAAATCCAATTTATTCAGGCATATTACCAGAAACAACTGACATTGCATTATCGACACGAAGCTGTGCGCCATTTACAAATTTTGATTCATCTGAGGCAAGATATAAAGCAGCATTTGCAATATCAAGAGGCTCACCAACCTTGTTTATATCAACTGGTGCGTCCTGAACAGGAGATGCACCAAATTTTGCTGCCATCTGTGCGGGGACTCCGGCTACCATAGGTGTGGCAATTCCAGCAGGATGAATTGTATTACATCTCACACCATTTTTTGCGAGACCACAGTGAACTGCAACAGCTCTACTGTATGCTTCAATGGCGCCTTTTGCAGCGCAATATGCAGCCACATAAGACTCACCTTGGATTGAAGCTATTGAACACATGTTGACAATCGATCCCCCACCAGTTTTTGCCATGACGGGAATAACATACTTGCAACCAAAAAAGGTGCTGTCCATATGAACGGCCATTGTCCTTCTATATTCCTCTGTTGTTTGATTTTCTGGATCCCCTACGTGAACAATTCCTGCATTATTAACAAGTATATCAATACGACCATATTTTTTTTCTGTTTCAGATATAATTTCTATCCATCTATCTTCATCAGTTACATCTTGTTTGAAAAATATACCGCCTAGTTTTTCTGCTAGAACCTGACCCTCAGTTTCTGCGATATCAGTTATTACAACCTTCGCACCCTCTGAAGCAAAAAGCTCTGCATCAGCAGCCCCTAAGCCCATAGCTGCCCCAGTTATAATTGCAACTTTTCCTTCTAATCTTCCTGTCATAACTTGTCTCCCTTTTGTTATAGTTTATAAAATTTTATTCATACATTTCTTCTGCCGTTGGCAGACGGTTAAGCTGGATTCCTCCGCTTACTCGGATTAAATCACCAGTAGTAAAACAATCATCAGAAGCCATCCATACTGCAGTATTTGCAACATCTTGTACATTCGCGAGTCTGCCCAGGGGTGATTCTTTTGTCATCGCCTTAATTGGTCCGTCCATATCAAATAACGCTCCTGTCATTGGTGTATCAACCAACCCAGGCGATAGAGAGTTAATCTTCAAACTTTTATGCTGGTATTCTTTTGCAGCAATTTGGACGATCTTATCGGCCCCTGCTTTAGTTCCAACATATCCAGCTAAACCAACAGCTGATAGCTCCACTGTAACTGATGTCGTTGTTATAATTGAGCCGCCATTCTCCATTATATTCCCAGCCTCTCTTATAAAGATTGTTGGCCCTACAAAGCTTACTTCTGAATATTTTCTTAAGTGATCCCTTGTTAGGTCACTTAGATTACCTGGCTCATACATCCCTGAAGTATTTATTGCAATATCAACCTTGCCATAAGTATCTTTTGCCACCTTAAATAGATTCTCTATGTCTCCATCTAAAGTAATATCGCAAGTCTGAGCTGTTCCATTAAGTTCGCTAGCCAATTGATCTAAGGGCTCTTGACGGCGTCCACTTATAACTACTTTTGCACCTTCATGAGCGTATGACCTTGCAATAACTCCGCCCAAACCTTCAATTGATGACGCTCCTAGTATTACTGCAACCTTGCCATCTAATTTACCCATTATTTTCCTCCAAGTATTTATCTACAGTTTGATGGAAATGCCTTGTTCTAGCCTCTTGGTAGTTACCAAGTGACTGTCCCTTTTTAAAGCCTGATTTAAATCCCTTCGTTTGTGATAGCAAGTTATTTGTATCTTGGTCATAAACAGCACCTAAAAATTCTGTTCCAGGGCATTTTGTATAGCTATCGTCTACTTCCAGATGAAAAGGTTCTGGTGGTGGGGGACATGGTCCATCAATTGGCTTAGGTCTTAAAAAAAGAAGATCGAACAAAGCTCCATCGACACCGTTTGGTCTAAACCTATAAACCATTGACAGTTGAAGACCAGGAAAGAAGAAAGCATTCGGGAATGTAAAGTATTCTATTGAGTCAATTGTTTCGGTTACAGTTAGGTTAGAGAAATCTTGTTTATATTTTTCTTTCATTGCCCCCTGAACATGCTCAGCATAAATCTCTCTGGCAGTTGACCCCTCTGGCAAAACTCTGCCAGACCCCTCGTCTGTTCTTTTACCCAGAAGCATATCAAGTATTTCTTGTTCACTTGGACGGTTTTCAGTTATGTGAGGGCTGGTATATCCGATAGTATGGATAAATCTTGAAATATGATCGCCAAATATATCATAGTCAGCATTTGCATCTCCAGCGGTATAGACGCCTTCAGAATGAGTCTCCAAAACATGGTAGGCCTCTAAAAATGCTTCTGAGGAAACCTTCCAGTTTGCTGGAAGTTTTTTTACTACATGTGTTTCAATGTAGCGGTCTTCTAATTTCCAATTTTTAAAATGATTCGGAAGGACTCCCAAGTATTCATCAAGTGGTTTTGCGTCAGAATCAAAATTAATAAAAATGAAACCACCCCAAACAGCATGCTTAACTTCAGGAAGAGAAAATTCCTCTTTTTTTACATGAGGAAAATCCCAATCACAAGGCAAGGATTCTAATTTACCTTTAAGGGACCATGTCCATCCATGAAAGGGACATTTAAGCTCATTACAAAAACCAGAGCTATTTGCAGGCTTTAATTGGGTGCCTCTATGTAGGCAGGAATTATAGTATGCTTTGATTTCACTGTCTTCTGTTCTTACAATTAACACTGATCGGTCGCCAATATCATATACATAATAATCCCCTGGTTCTGGAATGTGTTCCTCCCTGCAAGCCCATTGCCAAACCCTTGACCAGAGCCTCTCATCCTCTGCTTTTGCAAATTTTTCTGATGTATACCTCTCATACGGAATATCATCATCACCTAGGAACTCATAAGAATCTTCAAGCAACGGTTTTGGTGCACCGCCCTTATCGTTTCCTATTAATTCCTTAGTAGTTGGATGCCCGGGGCATCTGGCTTCTCCAGGCTTCATATTATCAGATAGACTCATTGGCTTACTCCTTTAATTTTAAGTATTAGTTTATTTTTATAGCGGATGTTGCACTTCAAAAACAAAATGATCGTCTTTTTTAATTACATATCCAGCTGACGGAGAAGCAAAGTGCGTTCCAAAAACTAGAGTCCTTTCATTGGCGTAATCCGATAGCTTTCGCCTCCTAGTTTCTTTTGCTAGCTCAGGATCCCAGTCTGCAGAAGATATCCAGTCAAGTTTCTCCATCTGACAGGGGTGGTGAAGGAAATCTCCTGTTATAGCAGCTCGTTGGCCTTCTGAATTTATTTTTATACTCACATGTCCAGGGGTGTGCCCCAGTGTAGGCTCCAATATTATTTCTTCACAAATTCTTTCATCAAGTTCCACAAATCTAACAAGACCTGAGTCAATTATAGGAATTATTGAGTCATTTATGAATTCTGCATATAAAGGATTGCCTAGTTGTTTTTCTGTATAATTCCACTCTTCTTTTCCGAATAAATAATCAGCATGCTTAAATGTTGGTTCCCATTTATCATTTACAAGAACAGTATTCCAGCCCACATGATCAGTATGAAGGTGGGTACATAACACAGTATCAATATCTTTAGTTTGATAGCCTGCTATTTCTAGATCTTCTAGAAATCTTGTTTGTAGCTTGTTCCATGATGGAATATGTCTTTCTTTATCATTTCCTAAGCACGTATCGACAATTATGCATTTATCTGGTGTTTCTAGGATAAGGGCGTGGACACTTACAATTGTGTTGCCCTCGCTATCAGAAAAATATGGCTGTAACCATGGCATTTTTATAATATTTTCTGGAATAGCATCAGGTACAACAAACATAGGGCCAGCTCTTTCACCTTCGATTATTCTTGTGACTTTAACTTTACCAACCTGCCAGGTACTTATTTTATTTTTCATAAAATCTATCCTGGATAAGAAATTTCTTTGGCTTCATAAAAATGAGCCTCTACATCTATTGGATTTTGAGCCATTGCCGCCCTAAAATCTTCTACATGTTTGGTTTCAAGGTGATCCTGTAATGATTTGAGATCTTCCCATAATTCAGAAATTCTAAGCATATTTGGGTTATTGATATCAATACTGAAAGCATAATCAATGCATCCCTTTTCCTTCTTTGTTTCTATCTCTAGAGTATTAATAACATTTTTTAATACTAAAATAGATTCAGTGCTTGCCCTTGCTCTTGCATTAACCACAATCATTATATCTGTCTCCCCTCTTAATTGAATTGGTATTCAAAACCTCAAATACTAATTGGTCAAGTTAGAATTTTTAATTGATACGTAACAAGTATCATAGATCAATCTTTGTTATTCTTTTTAATTTGTACTATTTTATTTTTTAGCTAATATTTAGATATTATTTACTATGGAGAAAATATTGCCACAACGTTTTGATTCTATAAATTTTTCTGAAGATATTACTGCTGACCCAGAATATAACGCCTCACTTTCTAGTGATAGATATACATGTCCTGATTTTATGAAAATGGAATGGGAAAAAATATGGACTAAATGTTGGATTTTTGCCGGCTTAGAATCCGACTTAAAAGAAACAGGTGACTTTTTCATTTACGATGTAGGAAGGGAATCCATAATTATCACACGCAACGAAAATAATAATATTTCTGCCTTCTATAATGCTTGTCAGCACCGAGGAAATAAGATTCTAACCTTAGATCTGGGCTGGGTTAAGCAAGTAACATGCCCTTATCATGGATGGACCTATGGATTGGATGGTGAATTAAAAAAGGTTCCTGACGAAGATCTATTTTCTGGAGGCGTTTCTTGCAAGGAAAGTTCTTTAAAGCCAGTTCATGCTGAATCCTGGGCAGGTATGGTTTTTATAAATATGAGTCCTAATCCTGCTCCTTTAAAAACTTTTCTAGGTGAAATCATGAATCAGCTTGATCCTTATCACTTTGAAAATATGGAATTGGTCAAACACCAAAGCGTTACCTTAGGCGCTAATTGGAAAACTGTTAGGGATAATTTTTTGGAACAATATCACGTTGATTTTATACATCCTCAACATGCTAGTTTTGTCGATTGTTGTGATGCGCAAAACTATCTTTGGCCGTTTGGTCACACACACACATGTGTTGAGAGCCCAGTTATGAATCCGAGATATCCAATGCCAGATGAACCACCCGAATATATGGCGCAATACCTCAAGGGCTTAGAGATAAATAGCGATGATTATATTGGTAAAGTCCCAGATATAAGGGCTGCAATTCAAAAACAAAAAAGAAAAATTGGAAAAAAACTTGGATTTGATTATTCTGAGTTAACAGATGAACAGATTTCTGATGTCTTTCAGTATGATATTTTTCCCAACCTTTTTATGACGATTCATGCAGAAAGGGTTTGGTTTTATGGTCCAAGACCTCACCCTTCAGATCCCAATAAATGTATATTTACTAAATTTAGCTTAATGATCCCAGAAAGTAAGATCCGCGATAAAGATAAGGGTTTGGAATTACTCCCGGGTTCATATGAGTACCAATACTCTTCTTCGAGAGTCGAACATGAGGTCTTTACTCGAGAGGATGTTGTCGAGGGAAGAAATTCTTTGACGGCCACAATCGATCAAGACATACATTATTTGAACGATATGCAGGCAGGGATGCATTCTCGTGGATTTAATAAGGCAGTTTTAAGCAATGATGAAGGAAGGTTACAACATTTCCATAATTGGGTTGATAACTGGATGAGTGAAGATTCTTTGTGGTCAAAGGTGAGTGCAGGGAAATAAATGATAAGTAAGGGTCAATAATAAATTAGAATAATTCTTAGCTTTTATCCTTATTCTTTTTCTCCTTATTTTTATTGAATCTGTTCTAAAGATTAGAGGGGGAATTATATTTAGTTGTACTTTGATGTGCATATTTTTTTAGAGTAACTAAATATTTTTATTGGTCTATATGTCTAAAAAACCACTCTCAAAGAGAATCTTATTTTTTTTTGGTCTTTCGGACATGCCTTTATCCGTAGCCAATGTTCCCTTGGCTGCCTATATACCTAATTATTATGGAGCTGATCTAGGTGTGAGTTTAGCAGCGATTGCGGCGGTTTGGATGTTCGCTCGAATGTTTGATGCTATAACAGACCCTTTAATTGGCTATCTTGGTGATAAGACAGATACTCGCTGGGGTAGGAGACGTATATGGATGTTAGCCTCAATACCTTTTTTAATGATATCAGTTTATAAGATATTTCTTCCAGCTCTCGGTGTAGACGCAAGTCCAGCTCTCGGTGTAGACGCAAACTACCTACTGTTTTGGCTTGTAATATTTTGGCTAGGCTGGACAATGCTTTTTATTCCCTACTATGCATGGGCGGCCGAATTATCCCCCGAGTATAATGAAAGAACAACAATTGCTGCTTGGCGTATGTTTATTGGAATGGTTGCTAATGTTGCAACAAAAGTACTCCCGGTCGTTGCATTATTACTTTTTTCTTATGGAGGAACACAAGAGGTAGTAGAAATGATTGGGTGGGGGTTATTGTTCCTTATTCCTGTAACGATTTCTCTAACTACACTCAATGTTCCTGAAAAAAGAGACTATATTCCAACAAAAATTCCTATCATAAAGGGCTTAAAAATTATGTGGAAAAATGGGCCTTTTAAAAGACTAGTTTTTGCTTTTTTCTTTAGCAGCATGGGAACAGCTTTATCTACGGCTGTTGTTTTATTTTATATAAGAGGTGTAACGGGTGAAGAAGAGGCGGGGATTATATTTTTACTTTTTTACTACGTATCAAATCTTTGTGGAATACCTTTTTGGGCATGGTTTTCTGGTATAGCAGGTAAGCACCGTGCTTGGATGTTGGGGTTGAGTTTTTTTATTATTATGAGCCCATTTTATATGCTTCTAGGACAAGGGGATTTTTATTGGATGCTTCCCATTACAACAATAACAGGTTTTGCCGGAGCAAGTTTTTATGTAATGCCTAATTCTATGAAGGCCGATGTTATAGACTTAGATACTTTAAATTCTGGAGAAGATAGGGCAGGACAATTTTTTGCGGTATGGTCATTTGCTTCAAAAATAGCCTTATCTTTCGGACCCTTTTTAGGGCTCATGATACTTTCTTTGATTGGCTTTGATTCAACACCTGGCGCTATTAACAGTTCTAATCAAATTTTAGGACTTAAACTACTCTTCTCATTTGCATGCCCCGTTTGTTTTATAATAGTATTATTGATCGTTCGTAAATATCCGATCACAGAGGATGTTCAGTTAGATATAAGAAAAAAGTTAGAAAACCAAAAAAAAGAAAGATTAATTTAAATAAAAAGAGGTCTTATGACAGACAGTAAATTAAAAAAAAGAAAACTATTTTTTTATGGTCTTTCAGAAATGCCAATTTCTATAGCAGGGCTTCCGCTCTTAACATACTTGCCTAATTATTATGGATCTGAAGTCGGTATCAGTTTGGCAGCTATAGGCTGGATATGGCTAATAGCAAGAATATTTGATGCTTTTACTGATCCGTTAATTGGCTATCTGGGTGATAAGACAAATACACGATGGGGAAGGCGCAGAGTTTGGATGGTTGCTTCAATACCTATTTTAATGCCTGCAGTTTATTTTTTATTTTTTCCAAATGAAGAAACAGTGACAGGTCTGTATTTATTATTTTGGCTAGCAATGTTTTGGGTGGGCTGGACTATGCTCTTAATTCCCTATTATGCCTGGGCTGCAGAACTTTCTCCTGAATACAACGAAAGAACAACCATAACAGCATGGCGCACATGGATAGGAATGGTTGGTAATGTTTTGAGTAAATTAATTCCAACTCTCGCCTTATTCTTTTTTGCTTACGGAGGAACAAGAGAGGTAGTTCAGATGATTGGTATTGCTATGTTAATTCTTATACCAATTACAATTCTTCTTACTGTTTCCAATGTCGAGGAGCGAATGGATTATGTGCCACCTAAGCTATCTGTTTTTGAAGGCCTTCAAATTATGTGGAGAAATGGTCCTTTCAAAAGGTTAGTTTTAGCATTTTTTCTTCACACAACAGGAGTTTCAATAACAAGCGCAACTTTTATTTTTTTTATTAGGGGTGTAATTCAGGAAGAGAAAGCAGGGATAGCTCTTCTCTTGTGCTATTATATAGTCAATCTTTGCGCGATACCGCTTTGGGTTGCGATTAGTAAAAAAATTGGAAAACATCGAGCATGGATCTTTGGTCTGCTATGTTTCGTTATTACAAATCCATTTTATATGTTGCTGGGCCCAGGTGATATTTATTGGATGATGCTTGGTTTAGTAATCACTGGTTTTGGTGGTGCTACAAGTTATGTTATTCCTCCATCCATGAAGGCCGATGTAATTGATTTGGATAAATTATATTCACATGAAGATAGGGCAGGTTCCTTTTTTGCAGTATGGTCTTTTGTTACTAAAATTTCTTATTCATTTGGACCTTGGTTTGCCTTTATGATGCTTTCTTATATTGGATTTGATCCAAGTCCTGGAGTTATTAATGAAGGTAATAATATTTTTGGATTAAAGGTTGTGTACTCCTTTAGTGCAACAATATTTTTTATTTCAACTATCTTAGTTCTTTATAAGTACCCTCTAACAAAAGAAAAACACGAAGAGCTTAGAGAGGAATTAAGAAACAATATGAATACTTAAGGCCGATACATCTTATTTCTTTTATATACAGGATCATCTTGACGACCACCCCTGTGACAATCAGAATCATTGAAGTAGGGATCGTTTGTAGGTTCAGTTTTTGACCAGTCATTAACTTCTGATCTATACGCGATTTTCCATATTCCATTTCTTCTTTCATAACGATCAAGATACCTACCTGCTATAATTACATCAGTATTAACTCCTTCAACTATAGTTTTGTGATAGGCATTAAAGTAGATTTCTCCAAATGCCATATCCTCACTTTCATCAAATTCAATTAATGAATTTCCAATCATATGGTGATTTGCAATATGTTCTTTAAGTGCATCCATACAAAATTTAGAAAATGTATCAGGATCAGTTTTAACGAATCCGTAGTCACAATAAGCATCTTCATGAAAAACTGATTTTAAAAGCGGCCCATCAAGACGATCAAGACCCCTCATATACATACAAACTAATTCATAAATTTCTGATTTAGCTATATGACGTTCTAATTTTTTATCATTCATTCTTTATTCCTCAAAATATGATTCAATCATCTGATGAAAACGATGCACTCTTTTTTCTTGGCCAGCGAAATATGCACCATTGAAACCCCTAGACCTTAAACCAAATTTTTGGAAAATAAAGACAACTGCATCCTGATCAATTGTTTGACCAAGACTTTTTTCTCCGTGTTCAAAGGCATCAGGAAAATCAGCAAATTTTCCTCTTTCGTGAACTCCAACAGTACTTCGAATAGGTGATGTTTCATTTTCTGGATTACTTGAATACCACCAGTTATCAAAGATACATTTTTCAGGGTCTGTTGCATGCGGCCTTGCCCTTAAAAAATGAAATCCATCCGCCCACAATGAAACAGCAAAATTTGGAAATAGAGTATAATGAAATGCATCAGTGAGTTGTTCATCACGTAAATTTTTATAATGTGTGTAACCTCTTTCCGGGCCTAATTTTCTTTTAGCAGTTTGAATTGCCTCCCTAGTATCAAAACCTTTTCCTGAATATTTTTCTGGATTAAGGCCCCAGTCTTTCATTACAGATGCAAGTGGATCCTCAATTATTCCTCCATCTTCAAATGATCCAGCTGGTCCATAACCGGCCTTCATAATCATCCTATTATGACCTTCAGTTGCTAGATCAAATTGTGTATTACGGTAACTTGTATCAACGCCACTAGGCATTCTCTTTTTTGTTACTGCTTTTTCTGGCGCATGAACGGTGTTTAGGTGATAAGATTCATTAAAATTATCTAATACGATCTTCCAATTACATGGCATATTTACTGTTTGCGCTACATATCTTTTCCACTTATGAATTTCATAAGCCTCCCAGTCCTCCCATACAGGTCCGAGCCATTCTTTTAATGTACAGGCATTCTTATCCATATTAATCCAAATAAAACCTGCAAATGTTTCTGTTTTTACTTCCTCTAGAGTTAAATTATCGCAAGGATTTCCTTGAGGAAAATCCTCAGCATCTTGAGCTTCGATAAGTTTTCCATCCTTTCTCCATTTCCAACCGTGATAAGGACATTTGAATGTTTCGGCAGTTCCCTGGTCATTAAACGTCAGTCTTGCACCTCTATGCTGACAAACATTGTAAAATGATTTTATGGAACCGTCGTCTTGTCGTATCATCAAGAAGCTTTCTTTTCCAAATTCTTCCATTTGATAATCACCTGGATTGGGTACCTCTTCCTCTCGTCCAAGCAATAGCCAAACTTTCGGCCACATATACTGCCATTCTTTATTCATAAATTCCTGAGAATTGTAACGGCTTCCATCCACAAGAGTATTGCTAAGGTTTTGCTGCTTCCAGTTTTCGGCGTTTCTTTTTTTCCAATCAATATCTGTAATATTCATTTTAAATCCTTTATTATTAAGATAATCATTTGCCTTTGAATTTTGGAGTTCTTTTTTCTTCGGAAGCCGCAATAGCCTCTGCGTGATCTTCACTTGTTCTGGCAAACGCCATATGGGATGAAATTAAATCTAAACTTGTATTTAAGTCCATATTTACGTTTTGATATATAAGCCTTTTAATTACTCTTACTGGAATTGGCGCTTGGTTAAGAACATTACTCACCCATTCTCTTGTTTTTTCCATCAAATCATCTGCAGAAAAAACTTTGTTAATAAGACCAATTCTTAGGGCTTCCTCAGCATCTATCACATCAGTAGACCAAAAAAGTTCTAATGCTTTGGAGGTTCCTACTATTCGAGGAAGAAAATAAGTTCCTCCATTACCCGGGACTAAACCAAATGCAGCATAAGAGGCTCTAAATATAGCACTCTTTGCAGCAAAACGAATATCACAATGAAGACTCATATCCATACCTGCACCTGTAGCCATTCCATTAACAGCCGCCACTATAGGCTTTTCTATTAATGCAGTTCTTTTGGCAACTCTTTGGAAATGATCCCAAAAATGATTTTTTGTCTCGAGAGGATCTATTTTATTATTTGCTCCAAGATTTGCTTTATCTCCTCCGGCACAAAAGGCTTCACCGGCACCAGTTAATATAATGGCTGAAATTTCTGGATTATCTCTACACTCATCCAAAATTTCTACCCATTCATTCACCATGTTTGAATTAATTGCATTTTTTCTTTCTGGTCTATTTAGTGTAATCGTCCCAATCTTATCTTGAATATCTAGAAGTATTGTTTTGTCTGACATAATTTTTATCCCTAAAATGTTGTATTATCGATACCA
>Ga0209091_10001109_pt1 | contig 24361 bp, 17 predicted proteins | sample ArcticOcean_MG_C_6_FD_187438 | JGI IMG/M metagenome (GOLD analysis project Ga0209091, IMG submission 187438) | Marine microbial communities from western Arctic Ocean - ArcticOcean_MG_CB8_128 (SPAdes) (version 2) | ecosystem: Environmental > Aquatic > Marine > Oceanic | place: Arctic Ocean...
CTTTGTGCGCACAAAAACCGATCGAGAGATTAAAAAATAAAAATAAATGGAACGACGACGACGGGAGGAAGGAAGACCTTCATTCTATACATATTCAACGCGCTCGCGCGACAAACGCGAACACGTTTTACACGACCACACGGAATTCTTTAAGAGACAAAGCGCGCTTTAAGAAGTTGTTTCGGTGAGCTTTTGTGTGTGCGCTTTCGTTGTTCTTCGTGCACACATCTCGGGTGTGTGTTTCCCCACGAAACGTTTGAAAGAAGAAGAAGAAGGAGTGAGAAGAAGAAGTTATGAGCGGCAACAACCAACTGGTCATACCGAAAACGCACGATGCAAAAGGCGAGAAATTAAACTGCGAGGAACGATTCGTCGGCGAACGAGCGATGCGGACCGCGGAAGGCGCCGCGAGTTTGCTCGGGATGACCAAAGATATCCTGATGGAAAGGAAAAGACGACAGGAGGAAGTTTTGGTGGTGGCTTCGCCGGAGGGAAAAACGACGAACGCGGATGATGCTACCACCACCGGAGAAGAAGAAGACGGAGGAGGAGAAGATAAATCGGCAATTAAGGGAGAAGAAGGAGGAGAAGAAGAAGAAGGAGGAGAAGAAGAAGAAGGAGGAGAAGAGAAGAAAGATGATGAATCCCGGTTGGATTGGAAACCGCCGCATGGAAGGAAGCGGATTAAACTCGGCGACGACCAAACGCTCGAGATGCCGTATAAGTACGATTTTTTTAAGTACGATTTGAATTTACCGGGTTTGAGAGAGCTCGCGTTGCCGGAGATTATGCGGAATAACGCTGGGCACATAGATTATAGGACGATTTCGCACCAGAGAGTTTTGACGTTGTTTCAGTTGTTGCACAATTCAGAGTTGGCGGAGATTCCGTGCGGAGAAGAGTTGGCGAAGAAGAGAGAGGTGGATAGGGAGTTTGCGCTGGCGAATAACGTGAAACAGAGAAAGCGGAAGATTGAACCGGAAGAGCCGGATATTATAAAACGACTGGCTGCTGGAAGAGGAGGAGGTGGCGGTGGAAGAGGAGGAGGAAGAGGAAGAGGCCCGACGTTCGAGAGAGATCCGCAGGATGAGTTACGAAAAGGTATTCCGCGGAACATTTTGAAAATGACCGCGGCTGGAGTTGTTCGGGGTAAAGATGGTGAGGAGAATACCGAAACTCCAGAAGATCGTCTTTTAACAAAGTTTATCCCGGTAACGGTCCAAGAAGCAGCCGCGCGATCCAACGCGCCTTTAGTGCCAGTAGAAGCGTATTGGATCGAAAAATTCGCGAAAGTTGAACAGGAAGAAATTCGACGATTGCCCTCCAAAGAAGAGCGCGAGTTACAACGCTCGCAATCAACGCTACGTAGACACGGCATACGCGACGAGTTACACCGACGACGCGAAGAGCAAACGTTTGAGTTTGCTCAGTATGCGACGAAGTTTCAACCGACGGAGGAGAAACGGAAGGAAACGAACAGTGAGCAGTTGTGGCGACGGATCGCCATCATTGAAGTTCCAGGAACGAAAAATATTGCAATGTTACGGAACGACGTGGAACTGCGACGCGCGCGTTTATTAGCGCATATGTGTGCGGTAGAAGTTAGGAAAAGAAACGCACTTCGCAAACGATTGATGAAAATCACCCCGAACGCAAACTTACGAAAACTCTCGTTTGTGGTTTCCTCGTTTTGGAGAGCGGCAGAACGGCACGCGGAAGACCACATGAAGTTCCGAAAAATACGAGAACGACAGGAGAAACAACGATTAGAGCAAGAGCAGGAGGCGAAAATGCAAGAGCACCGGTTGCAATTTTTGTTAAACCAGTCCGAATTATACGCACACTTTGTCACGAAGAAAACCACCGAGGACGAAGAAGAGGTGATTCGAGAGAAGAGCGAACAAGCCATCGCAAAAGCCGTGGCTGAGAATCCAAATTCAGTGTTATCCGAAGAAGAGAGGAAGAAAGTCGCCGAGGAAGCGAAACAATCCGCTCTGGAGGAAATGCGGAAAACGAAATCGAAAATGGACGAGTTTGACCAATCCACGAAAGAAGCGCGAGATAAGAACAAAGTCGGAGAAGAAGCAGACTTTAAAGCGATGGATGTGGATAAAATCGAACAACCGAAAATGCTCAACGCGACGTTGAAACAGTACCAGTTGGAAGGCTTAAGATGGATCGCGAATTTATACAACAACGGCATCAACGGTATCTTAGCTGATGAGATGGGTTTGGGTAAAACCGTTCAAAGCATCGCGTTGTTGGCGCACTTGGCGGAGAACAAAAATTTGTGGGGGCCATTTCTCGTTGCCGCGCCGACGTCGACGTTACCGAACTGGTGTGCCGAACTGAAAAAGTTCATTCCAGATTTCAACGTCATTCCGTATTGGGGCTCGCAAGATGAACGGAAAACCTTACGGCAAGCGATTGGCGGGAACGAGCAAAGCACGAGAGACGCCGCCTGTCACGTCTTTGTCACGAGTTACGATTTATTGTTGAAAGACGAAAAATATTTGAATAGGATTAAATGGCAATATATGGTTTTAGACGAAGCCCAGGCGATTAAGAACAGTTCGAGTTTACGCTGGAAATCGTTGTTGGGTTTCAAATGCAGAAATCGTTTGTTGCTTACCGGTACGCCGGTGCAAAACACGATGCAAGAACTTTGGGCGCTGTTGCACTTCATCATGCCGACGTTGTTTGATTCGCACGAACAGTTTGCAGAATGGTTCTCGAAAGGAGTCGAAGGCTCCGTGACGGATGGTAAAGAGTTGAACGAACAGCAGTTGGCTAGATTACACGCCGTGTTAAAACCGTTCATGTTGAGACGTTTAAAAACGGATGTTTTAGGCGAAATGGCCGCGAAGGAGGAACACGTAATCAGATGCGGAATGAGTCGTCGACAAAAAGAGATGTATAGGAGTATTAAAAAATCCGTCGCGTTCGAGCAAATCAACGAGGGCGATTACAATCCTCTCGGTACGATCATTCAACTCAGGAAAGTGTGCTCGCACCCGGATTTGTTCGAGGAGCGATCCAACTCGGAACCGTTTGCGTTTTCGCGATTAGGCGGCGCGCCGGGATGTTACGTAGGAAGTACATCATCAATTTCTGGAGATGGTAAGACTTCAAATGGCGCAGATGGCAGCGACCCTAAAACGACGGAGAAGATCGGTATGGGCGGTGTGCGTATGAACATCAATGCGTTCCTGAAAACTGCCGAACCGCTCGTGGACGTGCGCGCGTGGAGAAGTGAAATCGAAGTCGCGCTGCCGAAACTGGCGTTTAGAGATTTTGGAATTTTGTTTTCCAGTAAGGAGAAACTGTTGAGAAATGATTTTAACGTCGTGACGAATGCGTCCATGAGACTCTTGCGAATGCACAACACGTGTTCCGAGTGGGCCCAAGCCGTGTTTGAAAGAGACGAGGACGCGTTGACAGCGAAATTCGTCACCGCCAACGGCGGCGGCGAACACCGATCGTCTTTTTACGAAACAGAAGGTTTGAAAGCGCTGCACTTTGACGAACACTCTTCTTCAAGAAGGAAAACAAACAGAAGGATGTTGAACGTGTGCGGCGTAGGAAGTGCGAAGGACTTCAACGATAAGCGCGCACAACACCATCAAGAACACGGCGCTGCAAAATGTTACATTCTCGAGGACCTCGTCAAAGATACGGTGCCTTTTATTCGCGCGGTCAATCGCGCGTACCAACCGAGAGTCTTGTCAAAACCACCGAACGAGTACTGTTTTGATTCTTCGCACTACTCGATGAAAAGCAATCAAACCCGAATGTCTGATTACGTTCGGTGGGCGCTATGGGAGTCTACGTCGCCGATGGAACTCACCGGAAGACACCAAAAATGGAAATCTTCCCTGAGTAGCAGTTACGCTTCTGTCTTTCCTTCGTCTTCGGTCGAGGCGAGCGAATACGAGAGAAGGAATCTCGTGGTCAACTCTTCCGCGAACAGCGTGATGTTGAACAAGGTTCAAAAACTCACGCACCGCACCGACCGAGTCTCGTTGTTAGACGAAACGATGCACATCCACGGGAACTCTTTATCAGAATTACCGAACCCGGGGTACGATTTAGCGTTGGCCATGGCGGATTCCGGGAAACTGGCCGCCTTGGACAAACTTTTATTCGAAAAGAAAGCGCAAGGGTCTCGAGTGTTAATTTTCGCGCAAATGACAACCATGCTTGATTTACTAGAAACCTATTTACGAGCCAGGCAACACAAATTCGTTCGTTTAGACGGTTCAACGAAAGTTTCCGATCGCGCCGCCGTGGTGTCTGGATTTCAATCGGACGAGTCCATCTTCGTCTTTATGCTTTCAACTCGCGCCGGTGGATTAGGTATCAACTTAACCGCCGCGGATACGGTTGTATTCTTCGAATCTGATTGGAATCCAACGGTCGATCAACAGGCCATGGACCGAGCGCACAGATTGGGACAAACGAGAACCGTTCACGTTTACCGTTTGATTTGTCGCAACACGGTTGAAGAATACATCGCGAAAACCGCCAAGGAAAAAGAGCAAGTGACCGATTTAGTCTTGAAAGGGTCCAACAAAAAGAAGGAAGAAGAAAGCATCGAACGCGTAAAATCTTTCGACGAAATCAACGACGCGCAAACGACAGAAATCTCCAAAGCAGAGGCTTTAAAAATGTTATTGGACGACGCGGGCGAGGAGGAAGAACACACGAAAGAGCGAAGAGTGAGAATGGAAGTCAAGATCCAAAAAGCCGTGGAAATCATTCGAGCGAAGAAAGGAGGAGGAGGAGAAGCAAAAGCGGCAGGAGCGGAAGCTGCAACGTAAACTTAAACTAATAACTAACTCACTACATCTAGTACTAGAACGCTAAAATTATTCAGGCCATCGTCCGACCGTCCTCAACTTCTGCCTCTCCCGCATCATCACCTTCTCCAACCTCGGCGCCGCTAAATACTCCTTCACTATTCTCGCGTCCATTTTATCCACTAAATTTATGTGCTCTTTCGCAATCGCATTCAACTCGTCGTCTTCAATTTTTTTCGACGACTTTGAGGACGAAACCGCTCTCACCAACCCGTAAATCTCCTCCGGTTTCATCCGTCCATTTGCATTTACCATCTTCTCCCTCCGTTTCCCCACGGTATTTATCACAGACTCCGTGATAATCTTTCCTGAACTCGAATTCATGATTTTGTGCATGTTGGAAACCAATTCTGGGTTCTTTTTATGCATGAGCGAAGAAGTATTATTACTATTCGTCGTCGTCGGATCCATCACCGCTCTCCACTGCTCTCGAGTCGGTTGGGTGACGAGCGATTCCAATTCGCTCGGGTTTCTTGGAAGTTTTCTAGGAGTCGTCGTCGCTGTAGTACCACCACTACCACCACCTTTACTTTTCACGATCGCGGAGGCTTTGAGGACGGTTTTCCGACCGGAGTCGGCGAGGTGTTTGGAGGATGTTCCGCCCATTTTATGTGGAATTCCAAAGGAGAGAGAGAGAGAGAAAAGGGGGAAAGTCAAGTTTTTGTACGCGCGTTAAGTTTCAAAAGAATAGATGTTATTTTTAATCTCACTTTGGTATAATAATAATGTTACAAGCTAACGATATGCGATGATATCTCTCTTCTGTCTCTAATAATAATAGTGTTTACTTTACTTCTTGGACTTCTTCGGCAACAAGACCGAGTGGATGTTCGGTAAGACACCACCGGAGGCAATCGTGACTGTCCCCAACAACTTGGACAATTCCTCGTCGTTTCTGATGGCCAATTGGATGTGTCTCGGTACGATTCTGGACTTTTTGTTGTCTCTGGAAGCGTTCCCGGCGAGTTCGAGAACTTCAGCCGCTAAGTATTCCAAGACCGCGGCTAAATACACCGGGGCGCCGGCTCCGACTCTTGTCGCGAATTTGCCAACCTTGAGGTACCTCGCGATTCTGCCAACCGGGAATTGAAGACCCGCTTTGGCGGATCGAGAGACGGCTTTCTTACCGGATTTTCCTTTACCACGTCCAGACATTGTTGCGTTTAATAATAAGTTTGAGTGTTTTGTTGTTGTTTATGCGTTTACGAGTGTGTTACTTGTGGGTAACGAGCGCGAATTTATGATGCATCTCGTGCTGAATTTTTGTCTTTTCTCGTCTTTTTGGTGTATTTAGGGTCTAACCGCTCATCTTTCGAACCCCCATTTGGAGGCAAAGCCAGTATTCTTCGTCTTGAGTAATCAATACCGCATTAAAAGGTATCAAAAGCTTTCAGTTGATAAATAACAACAATTATAATCACATGAGACACTTTTCGCGCCAATTGATTGAGTACACGAGAAACTGTGCGCCGTTAGATTCTGCTTTTTTTCACTTAATTGTCCGAAATCCAGAAAAAAACTTGGGCAAAATTTTTCGACACTCGTTTCTCGACCATTCCCTCCAGTAAGACGCCATTATTAAACACACTCACATACACACATATAACAAAAATGGCCGGCAAGAAACCAGCGAAGAAGACCGTCAAAGGCGGCGCCAAGAAGTCCTCCAAGAAGAAGGTCGAAACCTACAAGATCTACATCTACAAGGTTTTGAAGCAAGTCCATCCGGACACCGGCATCTCCTCCAAGGCGATGGGCATCATGAACTCCTTCATCAACGACATCTTCGAAAAGATCGCGACGGAAGCCGCGAAATTGGCGAGATACAACAAGAAACCGACCGTGACGAGCAGAGAAATCCAAACGTCCGTGAGATTGATCTTGCCTGGTGAATTGGCCAAGCACGCTGTGTCGGAGGGGACCAAGGCGGTCACCAAGTTTACCTCCGCTTAATTAATTCTTCGTTGAATCAACGGACAACAAAAAACATCAAGTCTGACTGCGTGTACTTCCGAACGACTCAAATCGTTCCGAAGAACTGCTCTACGACTGAAAACAAACATCAAAAGGCGATTCATATTGCCACCATCAAATTCATCATCATAAGATTCACTCGATAATATACGCTTATTATTATTATATAATTACAGAAAACCCCCCGCGCGCAAAACTACTCTAAATTACTACGTTGAAACATCAATGTCGACTTTCGCGAAGGCGTCAACGACCCATTTCGGAACAACGCCGTCTTTTTCTAAACTGTAGAGTTTCTTCGTAAACTCGACGCAGAATGCTTTGAAGGTTTTCTTTTCGATCGCCTCTCGCATTTGTTTACACAAGCGCATGAGATATCTCAAGTTGTGATACGTCAACACGATGCTCGCTTCGGTTTCTTTGCCGGCTATTTTGTTCAAATCTTTCCTCGTGTAGTTTAAGCAACACACGCAATTGCAATCGTCTTGAACTTTTCGTTCGTCGGTTTTGTATTGCGCTTGCTTTAATCGCAGAGTACCTTCGGGAACTAAGGCATTGCCAAATCGAGCCGTTCGTGAAGGGAAGACGCAATCGTACATGTCGCCGCCAAACGCCGTGCATATGACGATATCGATCGGGTACCCTATACCCATCACGTATCTGGGTTTATTGAACGGTAATTTCGGTAAAGCGCTCTCCAACACGCGACAGAAATCTTCTTTCCCTTCCCCTCCAGCTAAACCGCCGATGGCAAACCCGGGTAAATCCTTCCCTCGTTTCAACAATCCTTTCAAAGATATATCTCGCAATCGATCGTCCAGCCCGCCTTGAACGATGCCAAACAACGCTTGCTCTTTCGGCCTTTTGTGGCCTTTAATGCACCGGTCGATCCATCGCGTCGTTCTGTGCGTAGCCTCCTCAAACCGTTCCTTGCTAATCTTCACGCTCGACACGACGTCGTCCAACGCCATGATAATATCCGCGCCGATGGCGTTTTGTATCTCCATCGATTTCTCCGGCGTTAACATTTCACTCTTCCCATCGATTGGTGATTGAAACGTTACTCCTTCCTCCGTCACGTCGGATAAATCAGCCAACGAAACCATTTGAAACCCACCAGAGTCGGTCAGTAAACCTCTCTTCCAACTCATAAACTTATGCAACCCGCCGCACTCGAGAAACAAATCTTTTCCAGGCCTTTGGCCTAAGTGGTAGGTGTTCCCTAAAATAACTTGACACTCAATCTCTTCCAATTGCATGGAAGTTAACCCTTTCACGCATCCTTGAGTTCCCACCGGCATGAACATTGGGGTGAAGCAATCGTAATGAGGGAGCGTAAGATTGGTGTACCGAGCGCGACCGTCCGTGTGTAAGACTTTGAATTGGAAACCGATTGGGTTGTTACAAAACGTTTCTTTTGTCTCTCCCTCGTCGTCTGAATCGTCGTTTTCTTCTTCTTCTTCTGTTTTTGTCGTCTGAATCGTCTTTTTCTTGGTACCGTTTTCGGAGGACGCGTTGTTGTTCTCGGAGGAAGCTTTGCGCTTGCTCCCGGCAGCCATGGATGCGCTCGGTACCTCTCCCTTTCTCTTCTTGTTTTTTATATGATGCGCTCGACTTTCTTTGTGATGACTTTTTTTTACAACTCTAGTAACTACCAGTACTGTTCTTGTTTATATTAGTATTTGTTTTTTACGAAGACACGTCCATGGTGTCGAGCAAGGACTCGTTATCAAACTCTTCCCCGTGAGCTCCGAGAACAAAGTCTGGATCGTCGCTCTCGTTCTCGTTTTGCGTTTGTTGTCCAAAGAAATCGTTATGATTATTTCCTCCTCCTCCTTCTTCTTCGTCGAGACTTAAATCGACTCGCGACATTGGTCGGTGCATCTCAAAATCTTTCCGCTTGTAAAACAAAACGTATCCGGCGTTGGACTCTTGGACCGAGTTGACGTCGATTGGGCGACAGGTGGAGTCATCGTAGGAGTGCCAAGAACCACTTTCGGCGTGTTTGGCGTAGGCGGTGTAGTGACCGCCACCCATGGAGCCGTAGTGGTTGACGACCGCGTAGAGGTCGTAGACGGTGGATTTCGGGAGGTCCGAGTCTTCGTCGAAGAATAAGGCGTCTTCCGCGATGAACGGGGAGATGTCGAAATCTTCCAGCGGGTAATCGATTTTTACGTCGATTTTATCTCTCCAAGAGCGACTGTAAGAGAACCGTTTCAAGTGTAAGATTAAAATGGGAGGCGCGCGCCATATGTTCATGGAACATTTCGCAGGGACGTGTTTTTTACACTTGCCGCAATACCACATGTCGTCTTCGCCCAGCGGTTCTTCCTTGATGAAATGTTCCATGCACGCGCTGAGGGGCGTTTTCTTGACTGCAGTAGCTGGACCTAAATTTCGTTTCTCGAATTGAAGAAGCGAGTCGTGTTTACGAACGCACTTCTCAAACGCGCTTTCTTGGTTCTTCTTCCAGTACGCGAAAATCGGCGCGCTCTTATCGGAAATGTTCGGCAAAGATGACGTTGCTCGTTCTTCTTGCTTATCCGGCGAAGAGTCCGAAACTGTGTTCGTAGTGTTGCCGTAGAAGTTCGAGAGCGAAAAAGTCCCGCTCTTCGTGGAGTCTAACGTAACTGCGTCGTCTTCGCTGGATTTTTTCTTCAACAACTCCGCGTTTGTTTGCCCCGGTTCGAACCATTCTGCGAGCGATTTACGCAAAGCGAACGATTTCCCGGCGCATTTTTCCAAATACTCGGCGCGTTGCGGGTCTTCCTTTTGTTTTTCATCTTCTCCCATGGCTACGTCTTCGGTAGATGCGGCGTCCTCGCCGTCCTTTTCGCGCGTCGAAGATGAAAAATGCGCGATGGAAAATTTCTCCATCCAGTCTTCAATGGCCTCTTTCGCTTCCATCGTATCTTCGCTCGCCGCAGAAGTTGGAATCAAGAACGGAAACCCGATGAGCTCGTTCTCGTCGTGGGTTGTTGCGAGCGAGGATGCTCGAGTTTCGTATCCAGAATAACTCGATCGAAAGTACGGCGATTTCGTCGCTTGCGCCAACGGCTTTCGATGACACACCAACGCGAACAACTCGTCTTCGTTTTTATTCTCCTTCGTCTTTGGTAAGCAATAGGCGAATACGACGTCTTTGTCGGATATCTCGCGCAATTTCGCATCCGAATCGAAGAATTTATACACTTTCGCCTTGAATATATCCGCAATCACCCAACTATGCGTTGAATCAGAAATCTCACTAATATCTTCTTCGTTCTCTCCAGCCAAAGTTTCGAAAAGATTTTTCTCCAAATCTTTGACGGAACCTTCATTATCGACGACGACGACAACTTTCATAGGTTTCAAACCCGGCTGATCGCCAAACACAATCGTCACTTTCAACTCGCGCTCTCTCGTCGTCGGTAAGGGCACGGTCAAATACATGAATGGGTCAAATTTCACGGATCTATTCTCGCAATTTGGACACACCAACGTCGATTTGTATTGGCCTTGAAAAGCATCCACGATTCGACTGTTATTCCTCGCTAAATGGTTCTCCCAGTGCTCTTTCGCAACGTCTGCATCAGTTCTTCCAGTTGCATCTTTCTCTTCCACGTACGGTTTCACCTTTACGCGGTTCAAATCTTCGTGCAAACCGTCCAATAAAAACGCCAAGAGCTCTTGCGCGTCTTGCTGGTTATACCCGCTAAATTGAGGAGCGAATTTTGCCAAAGCAGATTTGAACGCTCGAGGTGCGACTGAGACGGCTCCATCACGCCATAGCGCCGTGATGAGTTTTGCGTACTCCTTCGCGAGTTTACCTCCCATACCAATTGGGTTATCTTCGTTAATATCTTCTACGTACGCGTTGGACAAAAAGGCATCCGTCAACATGGACGTGTGCGACAAGCACTGCAACGCCGAGTTCATGAAACACGTATTTCCCAAGTTTTGCAAACCGGCTTTCCCACGACTGCCGTGCTTTTGCTTCGCCCGGTCGGTTTCGACGTCATTTTTCGGCGACGCTAACCCGAAAGAGTGTGACGTGGACGGTAACGCGATCGGTTCTAACGTCATACGCTTCGGCGCTCGATCAGAATCGTTCGCCATGGTCGCGTCGTCTTCATTCAGAGCATTTTTGTGCGTGTGAGAAGAAATAGTGTTGGCTATAGTTTGATCGATATCAGTCATCGGTTTATCGAGTTGTGGTTCGCTGCCGTACAAATCTGCGTCATCGTCGTCGAACGTTTCAAAAGTTTGCGTTCCAATCGTCGTCGTCATCGGTAGTCTTCTTCGTTCCTCTTCAACACTGCTGTGATGGTTTTCAAACGCGTTTCTGATTTCTTCGTTAATTTTCTCCTTGTCCACTAAATCATCTTCCTCTTCGTCGTTGACAATTTCAACTAAAACCTCCTGTCCATCACTGATAGAAAATGTCCCGTTTGCGTCATCGCCGCTCACTTTTTTTTCTAAAAAGGCATCGCACAAATCTACTTCGCCTTTCAACCCGCCCGTAAAATCGAACAGTTTGATTCTCTTATTTGTATCGTCGTCGTTGATAAGAAAAGCTTTTCTTGCAACGTCTTGCATATCTCCTATCGTATCGTTCGCCGACGCGTACATGATTGCCTTGCGAACTTTTGCTTCTTTTGACGGCGGCGGTGCCGCTGAAGACGACGACGTAAACGGATTCAACCGCGCTAAGAATCCTTGCTGCTGCTGCTGCTGCTCTACGCTGCTATCATTATTACTATAGCTACTCGGCTCGTGGTATACCAAAGTCACCTTAGGACGATAAACTTCGCACCTCGCCGCTCTTTTCGCGTTGTTCGCGGTTGATACCGCGCCGCTGCGTCTCGTAAACTTCCTCGGCGATACCGCGTCACTATTAGCGCTAGAATTCTCAACAAACCCACTCTCTCTCTCCCCGACGCACCTCCTCAACACGTGCGTCGTCGTCGTCAAATTACGCACCATCCCGAACCAATTCGTCAACATCTCCGCCGTTTCTTCTCTGACCACCGCGTAGTCCACATTTTCTTTCAAGTTTTGTTTCAGTTTCGGCGTCAACTGTCCAAACACGTTCTTTCCTTCCTCTTCTTCTTCTCGTCCTCCTCCTCTCGCGTCGTCGTCGACGTCATCCAAAAGACACGAGTTATCCATCGGCCCGGGCGACGACGCTCCGTTCTCTTCCTTCAAATGCGAGAGGCACTGGTCGTACCATCGCTTCGGTACCAAAGCGCACCGGTCGTTTTCTTTCGGCCAAGAAAACGAGCGTTCCAGATTTTCAATCTCGCTCAGCAACTCCTTCTTCTTCTTCAACGAGGGCTTATTACCACCGAGCAACGAAGGGTTGTTGTTGTTGTTGTTGTTGTTCATCGGATGGTTGCGTTTCTTCTCCTCGTCGTTGATTCTATCATCATTATCATCACCACCACCACCATTACCACCACCCGGCGCCTCGTCTCCCGCCAACGTCGTCATCATCACTTCGCTTCTTATATTGCTTTTATAAATGTCGAGAGGAGCCGATGAATGTGATGATGTTTTTCACGCCTAAACTCTCGTTAAAACACGCGAAGAAGAACAAAACCAAAGAGCAACACCAACACCAAAACGCTCAAACGCTCTGTGTTCTCTCTTCTCCAAATGTCTTTTCTTCTTTATCTTTATCTTTATCTTCTTCTTCTTCAAAGCGTGTGATGATGTCTCAAAGTTTTGGCGATTTTTTACTTACACAAAAAGTCACCAAACGACTTATTAAAACCACAAAGATACAGGTGTGTTATAGAGGTGTGTGTATACATATATATATCTAAAATGCGTTTGCTGGCGCACAACATGCTCGCGTGCAACGTAAAAGGCGTGGTAAACGGGTACCCGCTCACCATTCACGCGACAAAAATAGAAACAAATGAAAGCGAATTTAACGGGAATTTCATCGTGCACATGCTCGGGAAGTTGGATTGGCGAGCGTTTTTGAAAGCGTGCAAAGAGGTGAACGTGAGCGATTTACCGGAGGAAATTCCCTCGCGCGGTGAGTTTGGAAGCGAGGAAGAGCACGAGATGTTTTTGAGGAAAGTGCACCACGCGTTGTTGGAAGTGACCGTGGTGGAAGGGCATTTGGAATGCCCGGAGAGTGGGAGGAAGTTTCCGATTGAAAATACCATTCCGAATATGCTTTTGAACGAAGACGAGGTTTAAATTGAGTTTTGAATGTCCTAGAAGAAATAGAATGTAACAATCGCAACAACCGTATCATCGTAGACATATATATTCATCGTTTGTGTGATCTAGGGACGTGTACTACTATTATATTTACAAACAAAATGAGCGGTTAGTCTTCGTCGCTGCTCGAATCATCGCTCTCGCTCTCCTCCTCCTTCTGCCCGCTCGCTCCGGCTTGCGCCTGTCGTTGCAACTTCGCCATCCGTCTCTCCTCTCTCCTCCTTTCCTTTTCGAGCAAAATCTTTGCCTCCACCGCTCTCGCCATCGATTTCCTCACCTTTGCCTCTCGCTGCGTTTGCGTCCCGGGTTTCTGCGGTCTCTTGTACGGTTTCAACTCCTCTCCTGACGTCCCGGGGACGACAATGTCCCACTCGCGCTCTAAGTGCAACGCGACGTCTTTCACGTCGATAACGTCAGCGTTTCTCAACTTCGCCAATTTGTGCGACTGCATCGCCACTTCCTCGACGAAATCATCCGCCAACTGTAACAAGGCCGTTTTCACGTCCTCGTCGAAGGTTTCCCCTGGAGCGCACTCTTTAATCATCTTCTCCAACATCTCTCTCGACACCGCGTGCGCGTCGTCCCCATTCGCGCCTCCTTTTTCCAATTCCGCGAGTAATTTCGCCTGGCGCTCTTTTTGTCTCTCTCTCGCGGCGATCGCTAGACGTAACTGCGCGTCGTGCATCTCTTTGATCTTTTGCGCTTCCTTTTGCGCTTTCTTGTTCGCATTTTCCCCGCCGGTTGATTGTTGTTTGAGCGGAATGTCATTCGACGACATTTTGTTTTAACGATGATATATATTCAGTTTCTCTCTCTCTCTTAATTCTCGCGTTCAACGGGATGATGACGACGACGTTCTTTCTTCTTTGTCTTCTTCTCGCAAACTCTTCGCGCGTGTGTTTACTAAATATAATTGTGGGGGAACTCTTTCGGGAATCCGCACAAAACGTTTCCCCTACATACGATGCAATAAAGAGAGAAGACTACCAAACGCTTTCACGCGCGCAATCATTCGTAAAAGGCACGCGTATAATACTATTTACACCACAAAACAACTCAACAATTTAATATAAATGAAAAGAGCGATAAAATCAGCGATCAATTTAGCGTTCAAAGGGGTCGCGATAACTGCGCCGATTGGGAAGTTTGTCTGGAACAACATCTTTTCACATCCGATGCGGTTTTTAGGTGTTTTGAATACGAGCAGCACGCGGAGAAGTCAGAGTAGCAGTAGTAGTAATAATACTAATACTACTAACTACGCGATCGTCGGGTTAGGAAACCCGGGGAAACGATTCGAAGGGACTAGACACAACGTCGGCTTTGAAGTGATTGATTATTTGAGCAAGAATGGTGGCGGCAAGTTGTTGGAGAAAAGCTGTTGCGCTTCTTCCTCTTCTTCTTTGAGTTCTTCTTCTTTGCGGTTGCAAAACAACTCGTCCGTGAACAGCGAGATATCCGAAGTCGTTTTAGCCGAGTATATCGTGAACGAAGAAGAAAACGAAGGAGACGACGAGTCTAAATCGCCGTCGTCGTCGACGCGAGTGTCGCGCAAAATCGTCCTCGCGAAACCGCAAACGTTCATGAACGTCTCTGGAACCGCGGTGAGGAAGATCATGCGGAAATACCGCGTGCCGATTGAGAACGTCCTCGTCGTCTACGACGACTTGGACACGAAGGTTGGTCAGATTCGGATTAAGAAGTCCGGATCTCACGGTGGACACAACGGGATTAGAGATATATTGGATATTCCGAGAGTGAAGAATGCGTTTCCTAGAGTGAGAGTAGGGATTGGTAGACCGGAAAACGAGAGCGTGCAAGTGTACGAACACGTGTTGTCGAAGTTTCGAGAGGAAGAGAGAGGGGAAATTGACAAAGCGGTGGAAAAAGCCGCGGCGGCGGTGGTGGACATTTTACGGTTCGGGGTGGACGACGCCATAGCGAGACAAAACGGGAACGTGCCGAAGAAGAAGAATAAGAATAAAGGCGGCGGCGATGGGACGAAGAAGTTGAAGGTCAAAGGCGGTCAGCCTGTGGCGGTGGCAATCAAGGTTTCTGAGGACGGAGAAAAAGTCGAAGTGGATATCTTCGCGAGGTCTTCGAGGAAGAAAGAAGTAGTAGCGGTAGCAGCAGTAGAGGAAGCGGACGATGTAAAATAATAGCGTTATCATTCGATATATATAGTATGTAGTTCAACTTGTCTTAAAGTTGTCTTAAAGTTGTCTGGATCTAAAAGTTTATGAAAAAGACGCGCAAATTGGACGTTTGCTCGGCAGAATTGTGAAAGGGTGCGTCGAATGGTTAACTACCGAGGGGGGATGCGAGAAGGTTTCTTTTAAAATATTTTCGTGTATTTTTTACTTCCCCAGAAGATAAGCTTCGTGTCCCCACAACTCCTCACGACGAACAACACTTCACCAAGAAAGATGCGCTCGATTCTCACGCTCTCACACGCGATACTCATTTTCGCTTCCTCTTTGGCATTCGCGCAACCCGCTTTTCAGACTCAAATCGAAGTTACTTTCCCTTCGTCGCCATCCGAAAGCTGCGAGGAACTCTTCTCGGAAAACAGACTCGAGAGAGCGAGAAGCGTGTTATCCACTATGGGATGTCCTCCATACGGGGAAGAAAAAGAAGCGTCGTCGTTCGATTGCTTTGCGGAAGATATCTCTTACTCCGACGGAAACGTCATCGCGAATGGAAAAAGCGATGTTATAAAAGTGTTCCGTAACATACTCTCGCCATCCTTTACTAAATCTTGGGCTGTCAAAGTCTTGGAGGAGTTTTGCGATGAAAGCGAATACATCGCGACGTTCGAGATGAACGCAACAATGGCGAACGGGAACGTGAGGAATGCTCCTGGGATATCTTTCATTGAATTCGATGAGAAAAACGAAGACAAAGTTGTGCGATGGAGAGATTACCTTTCAGAGTTAAAAGCGTACGATTATATACCGTTAGTGAAGAATTTATTGAAACGGAAGAAGGTATGTCTCCTCGGCGACGAGGGATGCGGCAACATCACGCCGCAGTCCAGTTTGGAGAATGTTTCATCCGATTACGAAGAGAAGAGTACTGTGCCTAACGAGATATCGTTCTCGTGCTCAAAGTATTTCACATCAGAACGTTTACGAGTCGCTCGCAGTATTGTTCAATGCAATGCTGGCGACCCAGAAGACTGCATGCAAAATTTCGCCGACGAAATAGTGTACACAGATGGGAACTTCGTTGCCGAAAACAAATCCTTCGTCAGCACGGTGTTCAAAAACATGTTCCAAAGCAATTTTGCGAGCAGCTGGTCTATATCTATAGTCAGAGAGGTGTGCACCAGCGATGGTGCGTACATCCCGAGATGGTCAGTCGACGCCGCGATCACCAACGAAGCCTTGAAGAGCGCGCCGGGCGCCTCGCTCATAAAGTTCGCGTCAGACGATGAAGACAAGGCTACGTTCCAGCAAGATTACCTTCCAGAGTTGAAGATATACGGGAAAACGCCCGTATTAGGTCCAATACTGACGAACTACTCTGTGACTTTGGCCAAGTGCTTGACGTCCGACGAGGGATGTTGACTTCGTTTTTTCTCCTCGCGGAAAATATCTGAGCAGCCAAGAACCAACAAGCGTTTTAAAAAAAGAAAATATCTGCTCACTTGTACTTACCTAAACTGCTAAACGTCTTTTTTGAAACGAGAAAAAAAAAACTCTCGACACTTCACTTTTTCAAAAACAACTTCGCGCGCGCGCGGAAAGAGAGAGAGAGAGAGAGAAAGAAAGAGAGAAAGAATGCGAGCGATGTCTTCGACGACGCGAGCGCGAGAGCGACGTGCGGGTGAGAGAAATTTATGGGATGTGGTCGTGAATAACGACGATATTTGTTTCAAACACATTTTGCCGAGATTGAGTCAAACTGATATAAAATTCTTGTTCGACGTGAATAGTGAAACGAGAGCGTTGATGAAGAGATCGTCTCGCAAGGGGGAGTTGAAAAAGAAGACGCTTAGAATTGAAGAAGGGAAGAAATGGATGTTGGAATTTGCGTGGGAGAATCGATCGTTGTGGCCGAGTTACTGGGACGAAACATATTTCTGCTGGAAAGTTGCTGATACGAATAAACTCGAGTTGCTCAAGTGGATACGAGAGGAGAAAAAGTGCGAGTGGGATGAACGGACGATTTCAATCGCAGCACGTCGAGGTAATCTGGAAATGGTGAAGTATTGCGTTGCAAATCAGTGTCCTATCAGTGAGGAGGTGTGTACAGATGTTGCCTCTGACGGTCGTCTCAAGGTACTCAAATACTTACACGAAGAAGGCAAAGCGCCTTGGGATAGTGAAGCCATAGCTGAAGCGTACTTCAGCTGTCAACACAATTGTTTACAATACCTTCTCGACAACGACTGCCCGTTACCAGACGGTTGGTATTATGATGAAGATGGAGATGGGTGTTTGCACACTTTTTAATTACAAATCATTGTCTTCGCGGAGGTCTTCTCCGTCGGAGGATTGGATATATATATGCGCTCACGTGTGTGTGTGTGTGTTATTAATATGTACAATAAAGTACAAAAGAGATGCTAAAGCGAGCTATAACATGCGTGACTACGATTTTTTCTTTTCTATGGTTCCGTCGCTTCTCACGAGCAAATCGGGGTGATGCTTGGCGAAAACCTTCGGGTGCGAGCGAGCTAGAGATTTGAACGCGTTTTCGCCGTACGCGTTGATTATTCGGTTTTCGTTGCTCGTTTCTGATTGTTCCTCTACCGCGGTTGAAAATCCTTTCTTTGTAATTTCACCGTCTTCTTTTGCCACGAAATCTAATCGCGGGTTCCAGAAATATGGAATCGACAACCTCGCTTTGTTCTCGTCGATGCTTTTTGACGTAGGCGACAAGACGCGATGCGGCGTGGCTTTATAATACCCACCAGTCATGATTTGTAACATTTCCCCAATGTTGACGACAAAGTAGCCCTCGATTGGTGTCGCATCAATCCACGCGTCTTTTTCAATTTCGACTTGCAAACCTCCCACATCGTCTTGCAAAAGTATAGACACGAAACTGGTGTCCGTGTGCGGACCGACGCCAAAGGACGATTCGCCGCCATCAATCGCAATCGGATATTTGCAAATCTTCATCTGCATGTTTGGCTGCTCAGCAAACATGTAATCGAAATACGTCTCTTCCAGCTCGAGTGAAAGCGCGAGATATCTCGTCAGCTGTCGACTAATTGCATCCATTCTATCTATAAACTTTTCCATCGTCTCTTCAAATTCGTTCGATGGGTATTGATTTTTGCCTATCAAACGCTCGTAAAAATGCGTCATGTCTTTCCTCTTCGGCGCGCTATGAACGCCAAACTCGACCTGTTCTCTCGCATCAATTTTTCCCCTCGTGTTCTCTAGCCCGAGAGATACATATCCTCGAAACTGCGGCGAGTTCGCGTAGTCCATCTTCATCTTCTCTTCCATCGAGAGCGCGAAAAACGATTTCGCCGCCTCGAAAATCTCCTCGTTCTCTTCCTCGCCGAAGAGACTCTTTGGAGGTTTGAGATAGAAAAAGCCGGATTCTGAGCACGGCCGTCGCAAGTCTCTCGCGAACGCTTCTCTACTCTCGCCGCTCGCATCATCATCCGGCATGTCTAACAAAGGAAGATCACGAGCGCTACACTTTTTCGCGCTCTCTAGCGGCCAACGTCTTCCGCTTTTCCATCCACGCGTACTTTCCGACTTCACCATCCCAGACGCCGCCAACGACGACGACGACGACAACGCTCCCATCCTCATCAGTAGTACTCTTATTAAACTCTCACTTTCACGTTCCTCTTCGCCAAACGATTGTAGCACTCTACGCTTAATTCCATCCCCGGGTTCCCTCCGAGTTCCAACAGTTTCAACTTTCTCAGCTTGTAGTGTTTCCCGATAGCTTCCACGGTGAGCTTATTATTCCTCAAGGACAACCGTTCGAGATTTTCGCAGCACTCGAACAAACTCTCCGGAAGTACGTCCAAGTTATTGTTGCTCAAATCAACTTCTCGTAAGTTTTTACCCGATTTTTCGAGCGCGACGGCGAGTTTACACGCGCACGGTTTCGTCACCCGTTCGCACTGGATGTCGTTGCACGCGATATCTTTACTGGAATTGAGATGGAGTTTTGTCGCGGAAGTTCCTAAACGATTAAGTTCCGCTAAGGATTTTGCCACTCCCAAAGAAGAATACGAATTCACGTGACGCGAAGGATATCGTTGAACGATCAGTTTCGACGACGTATTCGCGATCGATCGCAAGTGAAGCATCGTTTATATCCGTCAAATTGTGTGGATGGATAAGAGAGAATTGACTTCACTTTTTTCCCCAAACAAGACTACTCTTACTTACTTACGAGAGAGAGAAAAGACAGGACATCCCACCATGACGACGACGACGTTATCGTTCGGTGGTAATGTTTTCCTTCGAGGAGTACCTTCTGCGTTGACGATGCGACGAGGACGACAGCAGCAGCACAATTCGTGTTCGTGTTCGTCCTCGGCGGCGTCCAAAGCGGTTTTTCTTCCTTCGAGTTGGCGCAGGAACAACAGTCATAACATCAATACTCGATACTCGATCGTCGCGCGAAGCAGCGAAAAGTCGTCCTCCTCCTCGAACGAGAAGAAGAAGACAAAGAAGAAGACAAAGAAGAAGAAGAATGAATCCGAAGAGAAGAAGACAAAGAAGAAGAAGTCAAAATCGGATGAAACGACGGAATTGCTGTTGCAAACGGTGCAAAGCTTAAAACAAGAGATGCAAAAGATGAAACTAGAAATGCGGGCGATGGAACCGGAACGAGAGCCGTTAGTCGCGCCGAGCGCGACGGAAGTTATGAGCGGCGGCGTTTACGGCGGCGAGAGTAAAAGGAGTAGCGGGAGTAGCGGGAAGACGACCACCGCCGCGCCGTCGATTACGCAAACGACGCAGAAAGAGAAAGACGATTACTTTAATAAAGTCGCGAACGATCTCTTAACGCCGGCGTTAGGGGAAACGATATCGAATCCGGAGATGATTATCGTCGATGCGGCGAATTGGGCCGGGGATGGGACCAATCGCGGTCACGAGTGGCCTTTACTGAGAAACGGCGACAACGACGTGTATTTGATGACTTTAGCGCACGCGGCGTTGATGGAGAGTGGGTTTTGGTGCGGCGAAGACGACACGGAGGAAATGTATTTTGGAAAGAAGACGGAAGAGGCGGTGGAGATTTTCCAAGGCGCGAACGGTCCAGGATTAGAAGTCAACGGCATGATCAACACGAAAACGTGGTTAGCGTTGCTCGGGAAAGAGAAATTCGAATGGGGACCGGCGCCCGGGGCAATTTTAGACGAAGACGTCGCCTCGTGTCGCGAAGGTATCGCTCGAAAAGCGTTCGAAGATACGCAAAAGAAATTAAAAGCCGTCGCTGCGAAAGAGGAAGAAGACCCGTACGGGGAAGACATCGATTCCGGTCCTCCCGCTGAGGACGATTTCATCGACGTGAAAGGCTCCTCGGGCGACTCGGTCGAATGGCCCATCTTGCGACTCGACGAAGGCGGCTTCACCGTCCACAAAATGCAAGCCATGCTCTCCACCCTCGGATTCAACTGCGGCGAAGACGACTCCGAGTACTGGTTCATGGGTCCCGACACTCAAAACGCCTTGCAAACGTTCCAAGCGTCCGAATCGCTCCCGGAAACCGGCGTCGTCGATTTCCAAACCTGGACGAAACTCTTCGACGCGTGCGGCTATACGAACGCGACCGCGGCGACGACAATCGAGGAAGCGTTCGCCATGGTTCCCGAAAACGAGTACAGCGTGGACAGATCGCCAGGGTGCGGGGAAAATGAGAACCAAGGCGTGTGGTTGATTGGAGAGCAGAGGTACGAGAATTGCCAGACGTGAAGATGAAGACGATACATCTTCGAATACTACATTTTTAGCGCACTCGTGTAAGAAAGAAACAAAGCAAACAAATCGTCACATCAGTCACTCTTCTTTCACCACCACGGGCAACACTTTTACCCTCTCTTTTTTGTCGTCTCATCATCATCAAATGCAGTTCCCTTCTCCTTTCCCACCGTCGTCATCGTCCGACGTTGAAAAGTATCTTCTCTTCTTCGCGCAAAGTCAAAACGCAAAGAATGTCACTTGCGTTGCGCTGAACGAAAACGACGAGAAAGAGAAAGATGTCGCGGAGAAGTTGATGCGTACGACTCCTCCTTCATCGAGACCGTTCGCGTTACCGGTGGATTGCGCGCCGAAGGAATCACTCTTCTCCATCTCGCGATCGTTCGCGGAGAAGGAGCGAAGAGAAGCGCAGGAAAAAAGCGCAGATGCGGAGATGGCGAAGAGCGCGAGACGAACGCTCGAGCGGTTGTTGAACGCGGACGACGACGCGATTAACATGTACGATATCATTGGAAAAAAAATCCCAATCGCGTCTGCGAGGAGCGTGAACGTGAACGTGATGCCGAGCAGAGATAATGATGGAGAGAGCAAAAGCGGGTTTACGATTGAAGAAGAGGAAGAAGAAGGCGAGGCGACGTTGGCGAGGCGAGAGGACGCGTACGCGTTCTTCGGCGGAGACGCGAATGGTGGAAGTAGGTCTTATTTCGTTCGGGGGAGCACGAGGAATGCGCCGCATTTGCCGGGTGGAATGGACGAAATAGCCGAGAAGACGGAGAAGTTTAGAATGGAGAGGAGGAAAAGAGCGCACAGATTTTGGTTGGAGGAGTACGTATACGTTGGAGAAGGAGAAGACGGCCACCCGAGTAGGGGATGCGCGCCGCCTGGATTTGAACGGTCCGTCATCTCCGGGCGAGAGAGGCGAGCGACGGATACGATTGATGCTTTTGACGACGAAAGAGGTGGTGTGCGTGGCGGCGAGATTGCCGCGGCTGCGATGGAAAGAGACCAGGAAATGAAACGGAAAGCGGAAAATGTGGCGAAACGATTAGGTATGTTGACTTTCGAGGACGTTCTGGAGAACGATTGGATGGAGTATAAGAAAGAGGCGGAAGAAGACGAAGAAGAGGAGGAAGAAGAGGAGGAGGAGAAAGAAGAAGAAAGTGGGGAAGATGTAGACGATGACGGAGAAGACGACGACCCAATCGAAAGTCTTTTGAGAGAACACGATCAGCAATCGACATCCGTCGCGACGCAACTCGCCAAAGACGTCAAAGAAGAGATGAAAAAAATAGAAAAGTGGGCGATTACGACGCCAATGCCTGATGTGGATGCATTTTATCGCTCAACAGTTGGCGATTCACCAGCCAAAACTTTTCCTTTTGAATTGGACGCGTTTCAAAAAGAAGCCATCGCTCGCATCGAACGCGACGAATGCGTCTTCGTCGCCGCGCACACTTCCGCGGGCAAAACCGTCGTCGCGGAGTACGCTTTTGCGCTGGCTCAAAAACGGTGCGCGCGAGCAATCTACACCTCTCCAATCAAAACTATCAGCAACCAAAAGTTTCGCGATTTTACTGACGCAGGATTTGACGTCGGTCTGCTCACCGGCGACGTTAGCGTAAAGCCAGAATCGTCGTGTTTGATTATGACCACGGAAATTTTACGCTCTATGCTTTATCGAGGCGCGGATATCATCAAAGACGTCGAGTGGGTAGTTTTCGACGAAGTCCACTACGTCAACGATCGCGAACGAGGCGTCGTCTGGGAAGAAGTCATCATCATGTTGCCGAAACACGTGGGTATTGTCATGCTTTCCGCCACGGTACCGAACGTTCGCGAATTCGCCGGGTGGGTAGGTAAAACGAAACGGAAAAAAGTTTTCATCACAGGCACGAAGAAAAGACCAGTTCCGCTCGAGCACGAGTTATATTTCGGTGGCGACGATCCCGACAAAGATTTTCATCTCGTCGGCGAAAAAGAACAGTTCCTACCGCTCGGCTACCAAAAAGCTCTGAAAGCGAAAGAGAGGAAAGATATGGGCGTGAAAGCTGCGCTGTTGAAAGATCAAGGTTTGAACAAGCAAGAGGTGAAGAAACCAAACGCAGGTCGAGGAGGCGGGTCCGGTGCTGGCAGCAGAAATCGCACGCAGCAAAGAGAAGGTTTCGTTAAGCAATCCGTGAAAACGACTGGAAGTGGACAATCGACGAAAACAAACACCGGTAAAAATCAATGGGTCGAGCTCATACGCACGTTGGAGAAGAAATCGTTTCTTCCCATGGTTGTGTTTGCGTTTAGTAAACGAAAGTGCGATTTACTCGCGGATGGTATCACGGGCGTAGATTTGACGACGTCAAAAGAAAAGCATGAAACGCACATCTTTTGTGAAAAAGCTCTATCTCGATTATCCCCGGCTGACCGAACTTTACCGCAAGTCACGAGAGTTCGTGAACTGCTCTCTCGCGGTTTAGGAGTACATCACGCCGGTTTACTTCCAATCGTGAAAGAAATCGTTGAAATGCTTTTCTGTCGCGGTAACGTGAAAGTTTTATTCTCCACGGAAACGTTCGCAATGGGCGTAAACGCCCCTGCGCGATGCGTGTGCTTTGAATCCTTGCGAAAGCACGACGGGCAAGAGTTTCGTTTCTTGTTGCCTGGTGAGTATACGCAAATGGCGGGTAGAGCCGGACGACGTGGGAAAGACACCGTAGGTACCGTCATTCTTTCGTGTTGGGACAATTTTCCAACCGAGAATACGTTACGTAAACTTCTCGTCGGTACGGCGACGAAACTCGAATCGCAATTTCGATTGACATTTGCGATGATTTTGAACGTCGCGAGAGCGGAAGATTTAAAAGTCGAAGACGTTTTGGCGAGATCCTTTGCGGAGTTTCACGCGCAAAAAACTGTCGGAAACCGAGAGAGTAGACTTCGACACGCGATTATTTCTTTGACGCGAGCGAGAGATTTGATTTCGACAGAAGCGTCCAGGGATCCGTTCAACTGGACGCGAGCGGTGGTGTGTTCTCGCGCTGCAAAATTGTTAAAAGAACTCGGCGAACGCGCGAACGAAGCAATCGTTAAATCCAGAGGTTTTCGGGAAGCGCTCGGGAGCCCGGGTAGAGTCGTGCTCGTTAAAGACGATAAAGGTGGGTTTGCCAGATTTGCGGTCGCTCTACGGGTGATCAAAGAAGAAAAGGACGGCGACGTGAAAAGAAGCGTCGTCGTCATGGCGATTAAGGATGAAGGTCACGACGATGATTTTCAAGACGATGACGATCTCGATGCCTCGGTTGATACGCAAGTTTCGAAGGAAGATGAAGACGCGGGCGGCTCATCAAACCTTCGTCTCGTTTCAAAGAAGAAGAAGCACGACGACGACGATGACGACATGTTTGGCGGATTCGG
>Ga0209091_10001110_pt1 | contig 24325 bp, 29 predicted proteins | sample ArcticOcean_MG_C_6_FD_187438 | JGI IMG/M metagenome (GOLD analysis project Ga0209091, IMG submission 187438) | Marine microbial communities from western Arctic Ocean - ArcticOcean_MG_CB8_128 (SPAdes) (version 2) | ecosystem: Environmental > Aquatic > Marine > Oceanic | place: Arctic Ocean...
ACACCTTGGTGGCCTTTACCTATAATCGTGTCACCTTCCCAGTCACCGATGCGGGACTTACTGTTAACGATAGCTGGGCGTTCTTCAATGCTGACACGGTTGGTAATACGCCCTCTGCGATCTTGTTTGCCATAACGTTTACGCCGTTGTTTCTGACAACGCATGTGCTTGTGTAGATCACCCCCCTTGGCGTTTATCTTTGTAGATATGGTTGTAAATCCATTCATGGCTGATCGAGATTTCTTGTTCATCATACAAACGACTGGAAATTTGTTCTGGACTCCAGTCTTGCTTGACCAGGGAATCCACCATAACCCAAGTAGTTAGGGGGATGTGAGTTTTTGGTTTATCGTGGCGTCTCTGCATAGCTTTCACGTGAGCTTGTTTCGGACGGTAACCCCGAAGACCTTGGTTACGCTGTAGCTCACGGCTAACCGTTGATTTATGGATCGAGAGAATAGTCGCAATCTTTATCTGATTATGACCTGCTTTGATAAGGGCTTCCATTTGGTAGCGTTGTCCTTGGGTAAGCTGTGTGTAACAACTCATGCATGCTCCTCTTAATTTTGTCGGTGAGATAAACCGCAAGGTTAACGCAGTTTACCTTCTTAACGACAGTCAGAGTTGCACTTACTAATTGAATTTGGGAGTGTTTATAGAGGTAATTGCAAAACTATGGAAACGGTCTGATTCCCCCGTTTTCACGGTTTAGTTTTAAGGCGTCCGCAGTCCTTTTCCGTTATGATTGGATTAGCAAAAACAATCAACGGAAAGGGCTGAAGACTATGCTAGTCCTCGACAATCTATCAAAGTATTGGCTGACAATCCATGGAAGTTTATTTCCTTGGCTGGAGGAAGAACTTGGACAGCTGAGTACGAACGAGCGGAAACTGGTGACCACTTTTGGAGATGGTTCGACTTGAACCATTAAAAGATCTCAAGCGCTCATAGTTTTCGCCAAATCTTTTCTGCACTCATCTTCCCTCGTTCCCTTACCCTCAGACTCTTCCCCAGTAAAACCCCAGTCTTTAAATGATATTCAAGACCCCCGTGACCACCGGGACATTTCATTCTGCTAAACATGAAGTATGGAATGTTCAAGTGTTGTTAAAGATATTTCCGTCCCCTCCTCCGCCTTGCGGTTTGCCGCTCCTGTTGCCCTGAAACCAGGGGAGCAGGATGCGGCATCCCGCAGGTTTGAGGGCGTCGCCTATTCCGGAAAAGAAATCACCGGTCACCCCTTCTGGGGCAAGGTGATCTTTGATTTAAGTACAACCGTTGCCAACACCTCCCTTCCTATATTGCTGGGCCATGACCGTGAAAAGATCGTCGGCTTCACCGATCAGGTAGAGATTGCAGAATCTATCCGTATCTCGGGAAAAGTTACCAATACCACACCGTATGGCGTGGAAGTCGCAAAACTCTCTGACGAAGGATTCCCCTGGCAGATGTCGGTCCATATCGACCCTGAACGTGTGGAGAAACTTTCTAAAAACAAGACAACCTTTGTGAACGGACAAAAGGTCACAGGCCCCGCCAATATTTTCAGAAATTCAAAAATACGGGAAGTCTCGTTCACTCCGACAGGTATGGATGACCGAACCCGTGCCTACGTGATGTCGGGTGAGTTGGAAGAAGATGGTGAAGCTAGAGATATTTCCGTTATTGAGAATAATAATCCCGAAGGAGAAGAACAAATGAGTGATGAGTCAAACGAGAGAATCAAGACTCTGGAAGAGCAGAATATGAGTTTAAAAGCCGAACTTGAAGAAACCAATGAGGAACTCAGCAAGGAGAAGGCCGAGAAAGCGGAGTTACTGAAGTCCCACCGCTTTGAGAGATTGAAAACAGTCTTTGAAAACCTTGGCAAAGAACTGAAGCAATCGGATTGCGAAGTCTATTTTTCCATGAAAGACGAGTTCTTTGACCGGGTGGTTCAGGACCTTGAATCCGTCAAACCTTCTATCCCTGAAAACCTGTTTTCAGAAGAAGCCAAAGACGGTGAGGAAGACGACGACAACAAGATCATCAACGAGATGTCCTCCATGCAGGGAAACCTCAATAACGGTTCATAAACAAACACTCCTCATTATGGGAGCAATCAATATAAAAAAACAGCGTAACCGCTGAAAGGAAACAAAATGCCGGAACGTAAACAGGAAACAGCATATTTCCCCGACCGTTATTCAGACCTTCTGGTCGGAGATAAACATTACATCGCAGACCGTGCCATTGATGAAAACCTTGACCTGCAAACAGGGCAGTACATGGGCCTTGAGTCTGCTACAGGCTACTGGACCTTATGGAGCAAAAAGGCAAAAGAAGAAAAAACCTTCGATACCGCAGACCAACTGCAACTCACCCATAAAAACATCAAGAACGTCGTGGTGAAAGAAGGAACAAACCTTCTCACAGAAGATACCGATTACTCAGTCGATGTTCTTGCAGGTGAACTCACCCGTATCGATACAGGTGCCCTATTGGCTGAAGCAGCGGTGATCATTGATTATGAATACAAAGGCCCTGAAACAGTCGGGATACTAATGATCAACGCCAAAACCCAGATAGGCGAACACACCACTTACCCGATATGTCAAAGCGGCGGTGTTTTAACAGAAAAACTCACCGGAATACCCACCCCAGCCATCAAAGGCATGGTTCTGGGTCTTTTGATACTTGAATAGAGGAAAACAATGATTCCATTTACCAGCACACAACTGACCGGAGTGGTCAATAAACGCCGTCCTGTGAGAACCCCTATTTTAGACGCTCACTTTACGGCAAGACGTCAAGTCGGAACACCACAAATTCAACTGGATGTTCTACGTGATGTGGAAGGGTTAGCCATCGATATCAGTCATGGCGTCAAATCCACCCGTGCCAAGAACGTGGGCTGGGATACCAAAACTTTTACCATCCCACGCTTCAGTGAGCATGACATTTTAACGGCCAATGATGTTCTTGGATTAAGAGCACCGGGGCAAGTGAATCGTTCTGAAGCATTGATGGGGTTATACAACCGCAAACTCGATGCGATTCGAAGACGCTTTGACCGTACTACCGAATATATGGCGGTTCGTGCCATGCAGGGAGAGGTAGTTGATGGAGGCGGCAATGTAATCGCTACCTACGAGATGGAACCTAAAGTAACCATCAAGTTTAGTGACAGTACCGATGACCCGGTTGATGTGTTCGATGACGCTGCAGTCGCTATCTCCAGAAAACTCGGTGGTGAACCGGGAAACCTGATCGCTTACTGCGGAATCAATGCTTACAAGAAACTAAGAAACCACGACAAGGTACAGCAACTGTTAACCGGACCGCAGGGACCACAGATGATTGAAAGCGGTGAAGTCCGAAGGATCAGTGGCATCACGATTCGAAGAATGCCGAACGTATTTGCTGATTTGAACGGTATAGATCAACCGTTTGTGGATGATGACACGATTATCATTGCCAGTGACGATATGGGAGGCGAGTTGATCTATGGGCCTTGTGAAGGTTCGGGTGGTCGTCTTGCCTTGGTTAATTATCTTGTTGATACCTGGGAAGAGAAAGATCCTCCGGGAACAGTGGTACGGATAGAAACCAATCCTCTACCCATTGTCACCCGCCCTGATTCTGTACGTAGATTCAAAGTCACCTAACCGGACTATGCCATACGCAACTTTGGCGGACATGCTCAAACGTTTTAACGATGAAGGCATGGCTATTCTGGCAGGTGATGAAGATGGCGTTTTAAATGAAGCGGAGATCAATGCTTCTTTATCCGCTGCTACTGAAGAGGCAGACAGTTACTTGAGGGCGCGGGTACGATTACCGCTTTCAACTATCCCGGAAGTACTGGTTGGTTACGTTTGCGATCTTGCACGGTACAGGTTGGCAGACACAGAAGAAAACCGAAGTGAAACGATTATAGCCAGACGAACTGATGCATTGAACTGGTTGAAAGATGTGGCTGCAGGAAGGGCTTCTCTCCCGGCTACTACTTCGGGCTCTTCTGAAACCTCTAGTCCTTCAATCAAGGTCATACCTGGAGGGGAAAAGGTTTTTACACAAAACGCGATGGATAAATTATTTGGCCCCGGAAATATTTGAGGGGATGGGTTTTCAATGAGCTTCGCCTTCAACTTTGATATCAGAAATGCAGAGTTCATCAAATACCTGAACGGTACGATTTCTAAGTCAAACAACCTATTGGATGTGATGGAGGAGATTGGATCAGAACTCGAATCTGAAATCCGCCTGAACTTCGAGCAGGAACAAACACCGTACGGCGAACCGTGGAAAGCTTTAAGTGCAAGTACACAGGAAAGTCGACGTAGCGGAAAAGGTTCAGGATCCAACAAGATTCTTAGAGATACAGGTGATCTGTTCAACAGCATCACTCATAACGCAGACAGAAGTGAGGTTGAAGTAGGAACCTCCAAAGAATATGGAGCCGTACATCAGGACGGATCAGATGACATACCAGCCCGCATATTTTTACCGACTGAAGAAGACGGCTTACCCAACGACTGGGAAGACACCATTGACGAGATAGTTATTAATCATTTCAGAACGGTTGTTTGATGGCAACGATTGCTGAACTCAGAGACACGATTATCGCCGGTATCAAACTGCAAGTTCCCGACATGAAATCCTATGAACCGTATAGAGGGAACTTTGATGCAGGAAAGAAGTCTTTCAGATCACCGGCTCTTTATGTGGCGTTCAAGGGAGACAAACCGTCCAAGGATGAGTTAACAGGGCAGGCTTTCTATATCACCAAATGGGCTGCCTATATCTACGTCAAGGAAAAGGGCAACAAGGATCTCGAGCTTTTTGAATCCGTTCAACGCGCAGTTTTTGGAACCAACTGGTTGATGGAGGGTGTCAATCATTCTGAAAACATACTTGGGAGCGTTTTAAGTGTCAACAGTGTTGGAGCGGTATTGATGGCGGTCACCTGGGACCACCCGATGGCACTTGGAGTAAATGTCTGGTCGGAAAAAGGAGTCGAGATAGATAACGTTCGCTATAGCTTCACTCCCAAGGTAGGGACTCCACATGAACCTGATTACAAACCATTAATTGAAGGAATATAAAAAATGCTTGGAAACATTATAGGGAGATTTAAAGAACCCTCATCCTATTCAGCCATTGGCGGAATGCTGGCTTTGTTTGGTCTGAATATAGGTGAAGAGGTAATGCAGCAAATTGTTCAGGTAGGCGCTGGAATTTCTTTTTTCATCAGCTACTTCATGAAGGAAGGCAGCTAAATAATGGCTACCCGAAAAATGAAAACCGTTCGAGAGACAGCCCCTGGTTGTTCAGACGCTATAGATATTAGTGAACGGTTGGCCCGTATTGAAGAAAAGCTTGGAGCCTTCTATGACCAGCTTTCAAAGTTGGTCGGTCTGTTTGACCGGATGGTTAGGGTTGAGGAGAGACAAGCCGCGACTAACAACGAAGTGGAAGATGTGAAACGTGAATACGGCGACAAGTTCAAGCGCACGTTTGAAAAACTGAGTGATTGCGAGACTGAAATTGCATCGATCAAGACGGCAAGGACCATGCTGATCTGGATGGTCGGTGTTATGGCTTCTCTGTTATCTGGTATTGGAGTTTATTTCCTTAAATGATGGATCCTACTTATTTCAGGGAGATAGAACGGGTAACAGAAGGAATCATCCGTATCGGTGTTGTTGATAGTGTCCTACACGACGAAGGCAAGTGCCGGGTGAAGCTGGGAGACCGGTTGAGCCACAAACTTAAATTCATCGCACCACGGGCAGGAGACGACAAGGTTTACTGGCCACCTGATGTGGGTGAACAGGTTCTGATCCTGTCCCCCGGTGGAGACGATACGGCAGGGTTTGTTTTAACAGGAATCTTTTCAAACTTAAAACCACTTCCCGAAGGCGCCGGGGAAAACAAATTTATAACAGAATTCAAGGACGGCAGCCGAATCGAGTACGACCGTGAAAGCCACAGACTAAAGCTGGATATTCAGGGCGACATTGCAATTACGGCAACCGGAAACATACGAATGGAAAGTAGCGGTGACATAACAATCAAAGGCCAGAACATTCATTTAAACCCATAGAGACATATGCCGAAGGTTGTGCGATTAGGAGATATCTGTTCAGGCCATGGATGCTGGCCGCCAAGAAAAAACGATCAAGGAAGTCCTAACGTATTTGCAAATAACATCAAGGTGCATAGAAAAACGGATCATTGGCCCGTGCACTGTTGCAATAACGATTGCCACGATGGAAATATTTCAAACGGTTCTGGTTCGGTGTTTGTTAACGGTTTAGGAGTAGCAAGAGTCGGTGACCCGGTGAGTTGTGGTTCAACCGCTGCACAGGGAAGCCAAAACGTTTTTGCAGGTTAGCTGGATGAGATTACTTAAAAAAATAAAAGCCCATAAAAAAACCGTATTCGAAGAGGTAAGAATTTACGACGCTGAAGGGAAACTTAAACGCAAGATTTCTCCCAAAGCATTAGTAAAACGTCACTGGAAACTGTTCAACCCAAGACAAGGGAACATGCTCAACCGGCAACAAAGAAAGGTTTTAGGCATTGACGACAACAGCTTTGATTACAGGACTCGGTAACAATTTATCTGATAACGGACAAGGGGAAGTTTTAGAACTTGAAAACCATGTCCGGCAATCCATACGGGACATTTTAACGACCCGCCTTGAAACAAGGGTCATGCGTCCCGAATACGGCTCAAAACTTTACCGCCTGGTAGATAACCCTGTCAATGCAGGCTGGATAGCAAGAGCGGTGCATGAAGCAACCGAAGCGATAGAAAAATGGGAACCGAGAGTTTCCGTATTAAAGATCAAACCCCTTTCAACCAGCCAGGGGAAAGTAGAACTTGAAATCACCTTCACTTTAAACGGTGAAACGTTGAACGAAAATATTGAGATAACAAATTAATGCCAACAACGATTGACAGCCTGCCCGCTCCTGAGATTCTGGAGACAATAGATTTTGAGACCCTTCTCGAATCAATGAAGGATTATCTGCAAAACAATCTACCGGAATGGACAGGCCGTGACATTGAGTCCGACCCCATCAATAAAGTGTTGGAAGTGTTTTCCTATAGAGAAACCCTCCTTCGTCAACGTATCAACGAAGCGGCACAGGCAAACCTTCTAAATTTTGCCACAGCCGGTGATCTCGAACAGTTAGCCATTTTTTATGGAATCGAACGACAAGCTGATGAAACAGACAGCGAGTTAAGAGCAAGAACAATAACGCATATCAAAGGATTTTCAGTCGGCGGAACAGCGGATGCCTACAAGGCCAAAGTCTTGTCAGTCAGTTCCAACATCAGAGACATCAGTCTTGATTCTCCTGAACAGGGGAAAGTAAGGATCACGGTTTTATCCAAAGATGGAGATGGAGCCCCGGACCAATCCTTGCTCGATAGCATTACCGAAAAAGTAAACGCCGATGACGTGAAGATCATCACCGATACCATTGAAGTACGTGGAGCTGAAATCATCCTGGTAAATATAAACGTTCTTTTGCATCTTTATCCGGACACCCCTGATGAAGTACTCGATAAAGCCAGAAACGATTTTCCGGCTCTCTTTAACTCTGCGCGAGGCATGGGCTGGAACTTAACCAAAAGCTGGATCGTAAGACAACTGCATCTCGAAGGCGTGCAGGAAGTAGAAATTATGGAGCCAACAGAAAACATAAACGTGGATGAATTTCAAAGCGTAGCACTTGGAACCGTAAATATTGCCATGGGAGAACGTAAGTGGTAGCAACACTTTTACCTGAAAATTCAAGCGCCCTTGAAATAGCCCTGGCAGATGCTGGCGATTTAAAACCAGAGGTTATATCGGCTGTAGATAGCCTGCCCGGATTCAAGTTTGATCCACCAGACTCATTCATACCATTTCTGATCTGGGAATACGGATTAGGCGAGATATTGCCTTTCCTCGACAACCCAAGAAAAACCATTCAGGAAGGGATTTTATGGCAACGGTTACGTGGAACAGAGTCCGGTTTACGCCTTGCCCTTTCATGGATCGGTATGCAGGGGACAGCGACCGAGCAGGAAGGAGTCGGTGAACATTACGCCGAGTTTCAAATGGATTCGGGGGGTGTACCTAAAAGCCCTGAAGATTTTGACGCACTTTTAAAACTCACCAACCTCTCTATTCCATTAAGAAGCCGGTTGAGCCGGATTTACCATGGTTATGACTTAAGGCGATACATTCTTGATGACACGGTTTTAGGAAAAGGACTTTTATCCGATTATTCAGGAATAAGACTTCCCGGTTTTCCGATGCTCAGTTTTGGCAGAAACCGGTCAAGCCATACCGTCTTTCCCGAACAAAACGTAAACCGCATCCTAACCCGTGCATTTTCCAATGAAGCTAAATACGAAGACCGCTTGCTACTGGATTTCTTCAACCTCGGGGACATCCCGGTAAAAAACCTGCAGGCAGGACACGCCCATCTTTTCACCTTGAGTTGGGGTGAGTTGACCCCAGAGATCTTCATAGAAGCAAATATCTTTTGTAAGTCAGAGATTGTCTTGTCCGATGACAACGAACCGTTAGGAGATACCAACTCATCCTTACCGGCTTTTTATCTTGAGCAGGAAGGAGAGTATCCAACGCTTGATGAAACCGATTGGGGCGATGAGTTCAAAGTCATCAAAGTTCCCATTGACGAAAGGTTTGACCGGGAAACAGGGGTTTTTGCTGATGACAGTAATCACAATATTGAAAATTCTAATTCAAGAAGAATCCTGCGCACTGAATGGTTTCGGGAACAAAGAGATTTCCCAACACTGGATGAAACGCTACCCCTTTTAAATGGAACAACCGGTAGGCATCAACGTTTTGTATTCCTCAACCCAGAGTTCTGGCAAGGTTTCTTTAGTTTTCCCGCTGTACATGGACACCTGTACTCCTATTTTACAGACGCTTTTCTCGACTGGCAGTTTGACAACGCAAGATCATCCCTGCATGTAGTGCCGGTAGATTTAAGCAGTGATAAAGAAACATCCCTTAACCGGCAATCGCTACACACAGAACATAAAGAAATACCACCCATGAGTTGGCCGATGAACTACTGGCCTAATCAATCATGGAACGATGCGCAGTATTTAACGAGCATGAGTCATATCAGGAGTAATTAACGAATGAGTATTTTAACCATATCAGGAAGAACGGCAATGGCGGAGGCGCTGATCGAGCAACCCATCCATATGGCATGGGGTGTGGGAGAAGCAACCTGGGATAACGTAACTCCTCCTCCAGAGGATGTAAACGCGGTGACGCTCTTATCTGAGGTAGGGCGACGCGCAGTATTTGAGAAACGTTTTGTTATTCCAAACAATGACGGAGATATTGTCGTGCCCAACGGCAGGTTCTCATTCTCTGATATCCCAACTCGAAACGCTTACTTCTCATTCAAACTGGATTTTGGGGATGCGGCTGACAAGATCATAAGAGAACTCGCTGTCTACACGAACACGGAAACGGACATCGCATTGCCTCCCGGACAGAAATATTTTCTCCCGGCTGACTTGGCAGTTCCCGGAATCCTCCTTTTGCTGGAAAACATAACGCCGGTTTTCAGAAATGCGGCAACCCGTGAAACTTTTGAGTTCGTCGTAACTCTATAAATAGGAAAAACAAATGAACGATATCTTTAAAACATTCACTCCCGATCAGAGATATGAAGAGATTCAGTTTCGCGCCGGTAAAGGATTGCAGTCTCGTGAGTTAAACGACATGCAGGCGCAACTCGCACACCAGATAGACTCCATAGGTGATGCCGTGTTCAAGGACGGCGACCTTATAGGTGGCGGCAGTCTTGTCGTTGATGAAAACGCTGAAGGATTAGGCCCAGATCAAGTCAAACTCATATTAAACGAAGGCACGGTGTACCTTCAGGGGATGGTAAGAGTCATCCCTGCCGATGAACTGATCGTATCGAGTATCGGCATTATTGATGTCGGTGTCGATATCACAAGAGAAACGATAACAGAACTTGAAGATCCAGATTTGCGTGATCCTGCTGTAGGGACGAGAAACTATCAGGAGCCGGGGGCTGTTCGCAGAAAATATACGATTGGCTGGGAAAAAGCCGGTGACAATGTCGGTGAGTTCTTTCCCATCCACAAGATAGATAACGGAGTTTTGATTCAAACTGCACCGCCTCCACAGATGGATAATGTGACGCAGGCTTTAGCGCGATACGACCGAGAATCCAATGGGCACTATATCGTTTCAGGATTACGGGTGACAGCAAGCGAAAGAACGAACGGCAAACAGGTCTTCATCATTGAAGAAGGTAAGGCCCATGTTCAGGGTTTTGAAGTAGAACTCAGCAGTAGTTTGCGAAAAATGTATGACGATGATCCCGATTTATCCGAAGTTGAAAGTGAACCGCATATTTTTTCCGGTGATACAGATGGGAAAATGAGGATTGATCTCAACCATAAACCGTTGGCAAGTCTTGCCAAAGTAGATATTACAAGAAGGAAGACGGTTTCTATTCTCCATGGCTCGTTTACGGGGGTTGCTGATTCTTTACCCGATACCGCAGTAGCGCAGATCGTATCCATTAATCAGGGAGCACAAGCCTTTACCCTGGGGAACGATTTTGTTTTGACCGCAGATGCGGTTGACTGGTCACCGGGCGGGTCCGAACCCGCTCCCGGTTCAACCTATGAGGTGATTTATGATTATAGGACTGATGGGGTGGTTGAACTTGAAGACGAGACAGGGTTTACCGTATCAGGGGCCGTTGACGGGTCTTTGGTGTTGGTGGATTACAGTTGGAAGTTGCCACGCCTTGACCGTCTGGCTATTGACAGGGACGGTGTAATCTGGCGATTGAAAGGTATCTCCAATGCGTTCAGACCTTCACTGCCCAATGTTCCTTCAGGATCTTTGGCGCTGGCGATAATAGAACAGTCATGGGGTAACCTACCCAATATAACCAGCGACGGCGCTCGTGTAACTTCCATGAGTGAGCTAGAAAATATTAATGACCGGATTGACGATCTTTATGTTTTAACCGCCACCGAACGATTGTTGAATAACGCCAACCTTTCCGACCCCTCTTCAAAACGTGGGGTATTTGTAGACCCATTCTTTGATGATGATCTTAGAGACAAGGGAGCACCTCAAACAGCGGCTATTGTTAATGAGGTTTTGATGCTGCCGATAGCGATCACCGTGCTTGATGCCTCTATGGGAAGTGACCCTTGGACGCTGGACTTTGATCTGGAGCCGGTACTTATGCAGCCGCTTAAATCAACGTCAATGAGGATCAATCCTTATATGGCATTTCCTCCGGTTCCTGCGAGAATCACTCTTATTCCAGCGATTGAAGAATGGACGGAAACCGTCCTTGTCTGGTCAGGGTTCGATACCAGTCGAATGACACAGGCGAGACTTGAAAATTCTTCTTCACTCACCCAACTTAGAGGCCGTGGAGGTACGGCTTTAGTGCGGGCCACTTCGTTTGAGTTGACCTTTATGCGGCAACGTATCGTTAGTTTTACAGCCTCCGGTTTCGGTCCTACTGAATTACTGGAACGCGTCACCTTCGCGGGCATTGACGTGATCAACAGAAATACTTCTCCTGCAATAGGCGAAGAGTTTAACGCCGATAACAACGGTGTTGTGAACGGAAGCTTTGAAGTTCCCGCTAATGTTCCGGCAGGAAGCGCGAACGTTGAGTTTTTGGGATTCGGCGGCAGTTTCGGAAATACTCCCTTTGTAAGCCGGGGAGTTGTCACGCTGGAAGAACGACGGGCTTTACCTCCACCACCACCACGCCGTTCTGACCCACTGGCGCAAACCTTTGTCTTGCAACAAGGGAGACTGATCGGTGGTGTTGACCTCTGGTTTGAAGAACTCGGATCGACAGGAAAACCGGTGCGGGTACAACTTCGTGATGTGGTTAATGGAGTTCCCTCTACCCGTAGTGTTATCGCGGAGGGTGAGATTCAAACAAGCGAAATAAATTTAAACCAGTGGACGAGTGTCACCTTCAACCCGGTTTATCTGGAACCTGACCGTGATTACTGTTTCATCGTTTTAACGGATGACCCGGATCATAGGGTCGCTATTGCTGAACTCGGTAAATACGATACTCAGCATGGCTGGATCACAACCCAGCCTTATACGGTCGGTGTCATGTTATCGAGTTCAAATGCTGTCACATGGACACCGCATCAGACGGTTGACATGACGTTTCGTTTGCTTGGAGCCAAGTTCATACAAGCGAGCAAGACGGTTGAATTAAGTGATGTTCAGGCCACCCAGATCAGCGATCTTTTAGCTTTAGGTGGCGTGGACAATCCTTCAGCGGCAACAAATATCACCTTGAAGGTGGTCGATGATACCGGTGAAGAATATCCGTTGATTGAGGGCGTTCCACTGGCCCTGCCTAAACGTTTGAACGGGAATTTAAGTATCCGTGCAGAGCTAAGAGGCAACGAAACTTTATCACCGACTCTTTTCCCTGACATTCTGGCGATACTCGGCAATATGGCTGATTCAGCGGATTATATCTCAAGAGCGATTCCGGCACCCGAGATAATCGCCGGTGATCTCGCAAACGTGAGAGTCATCTTTGAATCAAATCTCCCTGGCAACTCAGGTGTGAGTGTTGAAGTTGAAACTGCCACAGGCTGGCAAAACGTTTCGTTTTCAAGCGGTAAACAAGTCGGGGACAACTGGGAGGAACGCACTCATTTAATCGAGAACCTCGACATTCAGAAAACAAGGGTGCGGTTGACTTTGACAGGCGACCCGCTCAATCGCCCACGGGTGCGCAATCTTCAGGTCATTATTACTTGATCAGCTTTTTAACTGAAGAAATATGAAAACGCATGAACGGGAAAAGAAGAAACTATGAGCGAGAACGCAGAAAATAATGACATCACCGCCACACGCGGTTACCCGATACCTCATCCTGACAACTGGATGCGGTTTGACGTTCCAAGGATTCGGGAAGCGTTTAACAAGGTGGATGATGACGTTCATGATTTAAGGCTTAAACATCTATTAGGAGATGACAATGACGGATCCAGTCAGAGTGGAACAGGTATCTGGTGGAATACTTGATCAGATAGACACTAAACGGGCAAGTGCCACCGCCGAAGAGCTTTTACTTTTAAGCAAAGCGTTAAAAGAGATTGTTATCCCGGCGACTGTGGACGATTTAATCAACCAACTCGATCAAAAAAAGAATGAGCATATGAGCACGCTTGATGACCATCAAGTATCACTTGACCAGAGTTATGCCGATCATATTGCGGGGATGGTTTCAGCTATGAACTCGCATTTATTCACAATTGCGGCAACGGCAACAGCGAGGATTGATGATGTCGGTGAAGCTGGGACAGGCGTGTTTGATATCGACAAACATCTGTTTGAGCGGTTCATCGGCTTGCAGATTCTTTAACACAAAAATAACAAAAAGTTTTGAGACAACAAAACTGAATTTATTTAAGGAGAAACAACAATGACAGTACAAGCGACACTGGACGCGATTGTCGGAAAGATAGAAACATTGGCCCCGACCGCATCTCCCGAACAAGCTGCCTACCTCGCAAAAGCTTTTGAGAGTGTTTACGGCAAAGGAGCTGTTCAGGAACTGATCGATGAAGGAAGCAGTCAGAAGGCACTTTTGGGAACAGAAGCGCAAAGCATAATGGCGCAGTTCAATACCGACTTTAGTCTTGGAGTTAACTGGCCAGCGGGACAATCCGTTCAGCAGGGGCTTGATTTTCTAAGAGGTATGGAAGGACTCGGAATTATTGGCACGGTTACCTCAAACTCAGCTCGGCAGAATGTTTATAGCACCGGCGAATGGTCTTCTTCTTCGGCATGGACGACATATTACAATAACTGGCAGGACGCCAATTCAAGGGTACAGGGTTGGAATATGTTTATGGGTGATGGTTACCCCAATGGGACAAGTCAATACTTTTATGTAAACGATCATGATTCAGCAATGAATCGGCAGAAAGAATATGCACATCAAAACAGGCTGGGACATCATTACAGGGATTTCTTTTACTACGACAACGCATCAACAAATAACTCTTATTCAGGAATTACTTTACGTTGCCTGCCAATTCGAAACACAACCAACGCGCCAGTAACCCAGACATTCTGGTCGAACCTGTCTTGTGGCTTGAACGCATATGGCGGGGCTTCCTTGACCCTGTTTACACCGGATGCGCAAACCTACGCAGGGGCGACAGGAGGTGCATGGACAAACCTGACCACTCATGCCGCCAATACAAATCACTGGCAACCTAGTGGGTCCGTTGTGGTTCCTGCAAATACCACCGTGTTACTGGTGGCTACAAGCACACATCGGTATTACACGACCTACCGGTTCAAAGACACCAATTACTTTTCTAATTTGCACACCAGCTTTGCTGAATCTAACGGACTGGTATGTGATCTGGTCATGTTGGAAGCTCTGGCTACAGCAAGAATCGATGGGGATACGCATACAACAGCGAACCCGCACAAACTCTATAACGCCTGCGCCCAGGTATACGGCGACAGATAAAACAGATAAAGGAGAGATAAATGTACGCATTAATCAAAGACAATGAGTTGATCGGAACCTCCAATTTAAATGAAGGTTTGGAAGAAGGTATCACCATCATTGAATATGACGACAGCATTGTCGGAATTTTAACTCTTGATAACGGTTCCATCAGAGCCAAAACAAGAAAAGAGTTGAAGGCTGATGAAACCAATCAGGCTGAGGTGGATGCATGGAATGATCTGCGTGGTAAACGAAATGGATTGTTGAGAGAAGCGGAAATGGGAGGAAAAGGTTTACCGGATCGTCCGTTTACCGACAAGGAACTGGCATACCGTCAGGCCCTTCGTGATCTTCCGGCTAAAACCAGTGACCTTAAAAAGGTTACGTGGCCTACCGCACCCTAAACCAAGGAGACATTGAAAATGCCAGAACAGTTTTTACACGGGGTTGAGGTCGTTGAGATAGACGGCGGCACGCGACCGATCAAAACCATGAAGTCTTCTGTTATCGGACTTATTGGAACATCAGTAAAAGGCCCTATGAATGAGCCGACTTTAATCATTGGTTCAAGAAAAGAAGCGGTTGATATTTTCGGAGCAAAAGACGGGGTTCATACGATACCGGATGCACTCGATGCCATCTTTGATCAGGCAGGAGCCATGGTGGCCGTCATTCGTGTTGAACGGGCGGTGGATGCCAACGGCGACTACGATGAAGCGCAGACCAAATCCAATGTCATCGGAAATGGTGATGCCTTTTCAGGAGTACACGGGTTTTCCAGTGCGCAAAGCATGGTGCATGTCACGCCAAGAATACTTGTGGCACCGGGATTCAGCCATAACATGGAAGTGGTGTCGGAACTGGAAGGTATCGCAAATAAGATCAAGGCTGTGATCTTAGCGGACGGACCGAACACAACGGATGCAGATGCAATCACTTACAGGGGAAACTTTGGCAGTGATCGGGTTTTTATTATAGATCCGGCAGTAAAGGTGTTCGATACCGCTACAAACTCTTACGTTGCGCAACCCGCATCACCAAGGGTTGCAGGTCTTATATCGAAGATGGATAACGAAAAGGGGTTTTGGTGGAGCCCGTCCAATCAATTAATCACAGGGATTGCCGGAACATGGCGACCTGTGGATTATGCACATGGAGACCCTAACAGTAAAGCCAACCTCCTTAATGAAAACGAAGTCACCACAATCATTCATCAGGAGGGTTACAGGCTCTGGGGAAACAGGACCACTTCAGCTGATCCGAAGTTTGCTTTTCTCTCAGTTCGAAGAACGGCAGACATGATTCAGGAAAGTTTGCTCCGTGCCCATCTTTGGGCGGTTGATCGTAACATCACAAGGTTTTACGCAGAAGACGTGAAAGAAGGAGTAAACGCCTACCTTCGTAACCTGAAAGCCAAGGGAGCTATTCTTGGTGGTGAATGTTATCTCGATCCTGAACTGAACACTCCTGAAAACATTGCATCAGGAAAAATATATTTTGATTTTGATTTCACACCACCTTATCCGGCGGAACACGTAACTTTCAGGAGTCATCTGGTGAACGATTACATCGAGGAGATATTCCCGGTTCAGCAGAGTGAAGCTGTTTAAAAATAGTTATTTTAAATTATAGAGGCCCCTCAGGGGCAAAGGAGAACGTTATGCCAGTGGGTCGCGTGTTTAAGAATTTTAGTTTATTTGTCGATGGTGGAAGTTTCGCTGGAAAGGTGGAAGAGCTCGCTCTACCAAAACTCACCATTAAAACGGAAGAGTTTTCAGCGGGTGGTATGGATGCACCGATTGAAGTGGATATGGGGATGGAAAAGCTGGAATGCGAGTTCACCCTTACCGAGTATGACGAGAAAATAATCGGCATGTTTGGGTTAAAGGAAGGCAATGATGTGCCCTTGGTATTCCGTGGGGCGATGCAGGATCAAGACGGCACCGTGACACCTATTAAAGTCGACGTGCGCGGTATCTGGCGTGAAGTCGATATGGGAAGCTGGAAAAAGGGAGATAAAGCCACGATGAAAGTAATGGTTGCATGCCGGTATTACAAGATGGCGGTCAACGATTCAGTGGTCACAGAGATTGATCTGGAGAACATGGTTAGAAAGATAAACGGTGAGGACCAGATGGAAGGGATTAGGTCCGCCATTGGATCCTGAATATTAAATCAAATGAAAGTCTAAAACATGACAGAAAAAACAGAACCAAAACAAACAATAGAACTGAAATATCCGATTGAAGTAAACGGCGTCAAAGTAAATACGATTTCGTTGAGGCGGGCCATTGTCCAAGATATCGAGATCATGCAGGAGTCAAAGGGTGGTGATACGGCAAAGTCAATCACGTTGATTGCCAACCTGAGTGGTATGGCACCTGACGATATCCGTGCTTTAGATGCCGGGGACTATATGAGTATCTCTAACGTGGTACAGGATTTTTTCGGCGGGGCATTCCCGGAGATGTCCGGGAGCTGATGGCGGATATCGCCTTCGTCTTTCATTGGTCGCCCGATACGTTATGGTCCATGCCGTTTGACGAGTTTCTAATATGGCATGAGAAAGCCACCGAGAGGGCAAAACTTTTATACAAGATGAAATTCTAGGCTCGTCAGTAAATTAACTGGCGGGCTTTTTTTGTAACAAATCCGTAAGTAAAAGGATGAAAAAACGAGTACATGTCCAACCTTGATGTTTCAGTAATTATCAGAGCTGTAGATCGTGCCTCCGCTCCCATGAAAAACATGATGCGAGGAATGCGGGATTTGGAGAAAGCTTCTGCACGTTTCAATCAACGTATGCAAAAGGCTATGTCTTTGAGCATTGCCGGGGATGCAGCTTTGCAGGTGTCCCGAAAAGCCATTGATATATTCAAGTCCCCGGTAAAAACAGCTATGGACTTTGAAGCTCAAATGGCAAAGGTCGGGGCCGTTTCAAGGGCTACGAATTCGGACATGGGTCGATTGACCCAAACCGCAAGAAAGCTTGGAGCAACCACCACCTTTTCAGCTTCACAAGCCGCACAAGGGATGGAGTTTCTCGGTATGGCAGGATTTAATACCGGAGAAATCATCAAAACCATGCCTGGACTCTTGAACCTTGCTAAAGCCGGAACGCTTGGCTTGGGGAGGGCCTCTGATATAGCCAGTGACATCATGTCGGGGTTTGGGTTGAAAGCAGAAGACATGGGACGCATATCCGATGTCTTAACGGCAACGTTTACGCGGTCAAACACGACCCTTGGCATGTTGGGCGAGACCATGAAATTTGTGGCACCTGTGGCTAAAACTGCGGGTCTCTCCATTGAAGAAACGTCTGCTTTTGCAGGGATACTTGCAAACTCGGGTATCAAGGCAAGTCAGGCGGGGACAACTTTAAGAGCTATGCTTTTACGGTTGGGCGCTCCGGGCAATAAGGCACGGGAAATTCTGGATGGTCTTGGAATCACTTTGGAGGATAGCGATGGCAACCTTAGAAACGTCGTAGACTTGATGAGTGAGGTAGCAGGTGCAACCAAAGACCTTGGTTCTGCGGAAAAGCTGAATATTTTAAAAGAGGTTTTTGGAGAAGAACCGGCGGCGGGTGTTTCGGCACTTCTGGCTAAAGAAGGACAGGCAGGCATAAAATCTCTTTTGGAATCGGTATCAAACTCCGGTGGCGAGGCTTCTAAAATAGCGGCAAGGATGGACGCTACCTTTGCAGGACGAATGGCGGGGTTTAACTCTGCCGTTGAAAGTTTCAAGATCACGGTCGGCAATGCCTTACTGCCTACCCTTTCGTCTTTAGTGCAAAGTTTTACTTCTATGGTGCGGTGGGTGGATTCTTTGAGTTCCGAGTTTCCGGTTTTGACCAAAGTTGTTTCTGCGGGGATACTGGTGATTGGAGGTCTTGCTGGGGTGATCGGCATATCCCTTAAAGTCATGTCTGCGTTTATATCGGGTTGGGGAATGGTGTCGATGGCATTTACAAAGACGATAATCCTAGCGCCGAAACTAGCCACAGGATTAAGGCTTGTCGGGTTCGCCTCCCTGAATATGGGAAAGAAAATGGTCATTGGAGCTTTGACAGGAGTAAGAGCCATGAGCTCTGGTCTGATAACGCTTGCAACCCGTGGAATCCCTGTAGCACTTGCAGGTATGAGGGCCATGACGATTGCTATGCTGACAAATCCTATAGGGCTTATAGTTGCCGGAATAGGCATCGCCGCAACACTACTTATAAAATACTGGGAGCCGGTTAAAACATTCTTTCTTAATATCTGGTCGAAGGTAGAGCCTTATTGGCAGGGATTTGCTGACTGGGCGGGCGGGCTGTGGGACTGGCTATCCGGAAAATTTACAGGATTTGGGGAGATCATCCAGAAATATGTTTTAGGGCCACTATCAACAGCCATGAACGCGGCGGGCAAGGTTGCAGGGTTCTTTGGCATAGGGGCCGAATCGGCCGTTCCCTCTCCTGCTAAAAAGGCTGCACAAGCTGTAGCACTTGGCACTGCGTTGGCCGTTTCACCTGTAGCGGCTCAGCAGACGAAACCTATAAACACTATTCCCAACACTGTCATCAAAGAGATGAAAAAGACGGTGAACATCCAGCCGGGAGCAATCGTTTTAAATCTAAGTTTTCCGAAGGATGCGGATATGTCCAACCCTGAATCCATGGCGAATGAAATGGCGAATAGCCTGCAAAACGCCCTGGACAATGTCGCGAGGAGATCGTTTTATGACGATGATGACTTGGGGTGATTACACTTTTGAAGCGAACAGGTTTGCCTATCAAACCCTTTCGAGATCAACCGAGTTTCCTTGGGCGAAGCAAGACCGGTTACAAAACGTTTCTGCCTACCAGGCAACAGGAAAGGCCTCTGAAGCTATGAGTTTGCAGGGTATCGTGTTGACCGCGTACAAAGGTGGAGCCGTACAACCGGAGGTTTTAAGAACACTTGCTGGTCAGATGAAACCTCAGATCATGACATTGGGCACCGGTGAAAACCTTGGCTGGTGGTGCATGAAAAGTGTTCGTGAAGAACAATCTAATATCATGAAAGACGGTGCGCCTCGAAAAAAAACGCTTTCACTGGAGTTTGTAAAATATGGGAAATGACACCGTTATAATCATGCCTTGAAACTAGTTATAAACAGCCTTGAAGTGGTTACAAATGGATTCTTACATAGTTACAAATGATAAAGACCGCCTCGACATTATTTGCCACCAGCATTATGGACGGCTGGAGGGTGGTATCGTTGAAACTGTATTGATTGCCAATCCCGGTTTGGCTGCCAAGCCATATATTCTTCCTGCTGGAATCAGCATAACGCTCCCTGAAATCCCTGACAGTTTTGTCGAAAATAAGACCGTTAAATTATGGAGTTGATCTGCACGCCGGACTTTCGCATTGAGTTTGACGGCAAGAATATTACCGAGAGCCTTCGTCCAAGACTAACCAGCTTGAGTTTGGTTGATGAAGCGGGAAGTCATGCGGACAAACTGACCATGCAGTTAGACGACAGGGACGGCGATTCCGAGATACCGCAAACAGGACACCAGCTATCCGTTTATCTCGGATACAAGGAAAGCGGGTTGGAGTATATGGGGCTTTTTTCTGTTGGAGATATAGAGTTTACCGGGCCGCCCATGTCTTTGAACATATCCGCCACCTCTCTTGATTACGCATCCAAGTTTAAAGAAAAGAGGACGGCGCATTATGAAAACCTTTCCCTGACAGATCTTGCACAAAGTATTGCCGAACGACATGAAGCGTTCCAGATTGTGGCGTTACCTAATACCGATGTCACTTATGAACATATCGGACAGGAGAATGAAAGCGACCTCCACCTTTTAAGACGGTTGGTAAAAATGGTGGGTGCCGAAGTATCTTTTAAAAACGGCACGATCATGATTTTTGAAAAGGGGAAGGAACCTCGAAAAGATAAAAGGATTGAACTTAAACCGGAGGACATTTCTAATTATTCGATAACTTCCAGCAACCGCAAGGACTACTCTAAGGTCATAGCCAAATGGCATGACAGCGATGAAGCTGGAGAGAAAAGCATCGAGGTCGGTAACGGTGATGAACCATCATTCGTTATAAAAAAATCGTTTCAGGATGAAGCGCATGCAAAAGCGGCGGCTTCGGGGAAACTTCATGACCTTAATCGCGGGAAAGTTTCAGGGCGATTGACGCTACCGGGTAGAGCAGATATATTTGCCGGTTCGATTATTGCGTTAACGGGATTCAGAGGTGGGCTTGATGGTGACTACACGGCAAAGCAGATATCGCATTCTATAAACAGGTCAGGCTGGAGGATTGATGCCCAGCTTGAAGGATGAGAGTGATAAAATATGAAGGACAATCTACATGCAAATCATAGAAACCGGGCCCGATGGCTATTGGATTAGGACTCGTTGAAAGACTTCTCCCGCATAGTTTTCAACTCAAACACCAGCCGGTTCATGAAGCTTTATTGGCACATCCAGAACAATGTCCTCATAAGAGACATGAGGAACGATTTTACCGTCAGGTTTTTTATCAAGGCGCACCAGACCATATCCTTCCATGGTGCGAAGTGTGCGGGATAAATTAGATTTAGCTCGGCCTGAAAGATCGGCAAGCTCAGTCATAGATTCCGGTTGAGCATCTGCAATAAGTCTCAATAAGTCTCTATTTTTGTCCGAAAGAATTTTTGAAAAGGATTCCATAGAAGTAAACCAGATTTTTGGTTCTCCTCGCTTGGGTTTGATTTTACCCCTTGCCACAGCCATTGTTCTAGCTTTCATAGCATCGTAACTGGCAATACCAATTTTCAATGTTTTCATTATACGACTCCTCTTTTCTTTAAAACCTTGTCCACCTCAGACCAGAAATCACCTAATAATATCTCAGCACTTTTATATTGATAAGGTTTTGCCTTTTGCTCTTGGTGCTTGTGGTCAAATTCTTTCTTCCTTCTTGCCTTTGCTCCTGGACCAGTCCCAGATTGGGCGGGATGAGCATTATCAAAACCGACTAAACGATTTCCTGCTTCATCGTGAAGGGTTAGCGAATAACTCAGGCCATGTGGTTTCTCAGGTGTAGGCGCTACTTGTTTTACTGAAAATTTAACCCAAAGTTTTCCGTCGGGATCAATTACAAAAATCTGCCCATTCAAATCCAGTAGGTTGTCTAGCCCCACATCCCGCTTTTTCCCTTTCATTGAAACAGGTTATCAAATAGTGATAACTCTGTAAAGAAGGTTTTTTAATCTTACGGGAAACAACCAGGTAGTGCTATGAGTTTAATAGAAACAACCCCCCCCACCACCCTAAAGGGTAGCGGGGTTTCCTTGGAGGAGATAGCGAAAGATAACTATCTCGGAGATTTTTTGCTATTTAGAATGAGTATCTAACGCCAAACTCGAGTGCGTGGCTGTCAACGGTGCCAGTCAACAATGGGAAATCAGCATCCGTTGCTCCAAAATAACGGTAGCCCGTATTTAGTGTGACATTTGAATTATATTCGTAAACCAATCCTGCCATAATTTGATAAGCAAATTCACTAGTAGTGTCATCAACCGTGACACCCAATCCTGTGCCGTCTACATTAACCTAGGCAATACCAATTCCGCCACCTAGGCAGGGTTTTAATTTAGATGAAGAGTCAAAGTCATAGTAGAATCAAAGACAGACTGTGGGAAGAAAAGTAAAATCATGAGCAAGGGGGATAGTTTTTTCATAACTCCCATGTGTCAAAAAAGTCCATTTTGGTTTTTGGAGGACATGGCTGATTTATCGTTTAAAATCATCCATCCCGTTGCAAAGTTTCATGATTGTCACCACTTTTGTGGCTCAGTTTCCCAGCCCTATACCTCTTGCATCATCCACAGAACCTTACCCATAAGAAAGTTATTTTCGTTTAACTCTTCTTTCTTAATTATGGATTCAGGAAATTCTCGGTTGTCTGATCTGACAACTATTCTGTCTTTTTCGAAAAACAACCGTTTGATGATGGCTCCCTCATAGTCGATCCAAATAGCATAAATGTCCCCGCTGATCAGACGTTTGTTTAGTGGGTCATACCCAACGATAGCACCATCATGAATGAGCGGCTCCATGCTTTTTCCTCTGATTTTAATTGTCTGCGTTTTTTTCCTTTGCCATTCATTCGGTACGCGGACGTGTGCAACCGGATCATGTTCATAAAGCTCAAGAGGCCCACCCGCTCCCGAGTAAGCATAAACAGGTGTAAGGATAACCTCTTCACCCGTGGCCTCCGCTTTTCCGCGTTTGACCTCGCCCTCCCCGGTAAGAAGCCATCCTGAGTCGCACTCGGTGTGTTCCACAACCTTTTGCAGCATTTCGTAGGATAACGCATGATGCCCAGCCAGATATTTGCTTAGAGCCGACTTGTGAATCCCAAGTTTCTCGGCAAACTCGACTTCCTTTAACCCACTGCTTTTAATGGCTTCCCTCATCCGAGTTGCAATCTTTTCGTGTGGAGTTTTTATATCCTTTAACTTCTTAGTTGACATATAGTATAACTATAGATATTGTTTGTTTACGATCTTCTAATAAAAAAAACAGGAGAAATGGTAATGATCGCCAATAAAAAATATCAAAAGCCTCCTCGATTGGGGGTAGAGCCGGACGGTTTTAGGGCATGCGACGCCTACCATTTCCCGTCCGGCTTTTTCTTTTTCTGGGTACGTGAAGTATAGCTAAAACACTCTGAAAATTAAAGAAATTCCTCAAATAACACAGACTGGAATCACGCAACTACACGCTTATGCAGAAATCAACGGTTAATCAATTCAGCTTCATTGAGCATCAAAACGAGCCGTATATCTCCGGCACCGAGATATGCAAAAGACTCGGCTACAAGAACCCCATGGTTCAGGCAAGAAAAGTATGGTGGAAAAACAAAAACTTTCTTCAGGATAATTCAGTTCGTTCCAAACTGGAACGATCTGCCGATAGCAAGAAATATGAGACTCGGTGTTACAACGAAGCTGGGGCTTTATTCTTTATATCTCAATGCGACATCAAAAAGGCAAAGAACATTATCAAGTCAATGTGTGATGCCTTTGTTCAATTTAGAAAACTCCACGAAGGACAAAAGGTCAGTTGGTCGGCTATCCGCAGGGAAGAAAAGCAGGTGTTCAAAGATTGTATGGACGGAGTGCAAAACTTTCAGACCTACCAAAAAGAGCAGGGTTCTAAAAACACTCGCCACGTTTACTCCAATGTCATTCGAACAGTAAAAGCACAACTTGGGTTCTCGCAATCCACCAAACCTGATCAAATGAACTCAAAACAGCTGGTGGTTTTTGGAACCGGGTTGATGGTTTTTGAGGAAAACCTAAAAAACGGAATGATCCGGTCACTGCCCTATAAAGAAATTTACGAAGAAGCAAAAGCACCGCTCAAATTATTGGCCGTAAACATAAAACCACTTTTACGATTATCAAACTAAGCAATATGACTTACTCGAACTCATCAAACACGGTATCAATCGTTCCACGGACAATGGACCTTTGTGAACGATCACCCATGTCCATGATGACATCGAGTTTTCCGTGTAAGTCATCACCACTTACATTTTTGTTAGCGGGTTCTGATTTATATCCGGTATCGATTTCCCCTTCGCCAGTTAAAAGCCAGGCAGAAGAAATCGGGAAACTTACAGCGATTCTTCTCAATACATCCGCACCGGGTTCGACTTTATTGTTTTCGTATTTACTCAAAGTCTGGATATGCACCCCGATGGGTTTAATAAAATCGACCTGCTTTATATTC
>Ga0209091_10001111_pt1 | contig 24324 bp, 14 predicted proteins | sample ArcticOcean_MG_C_6_FD_187438 | JGI IMG/M metagenome (GOLD analysis project Ga0209091, IMG submission 187438) | Marine microbial communities from western Arctic Ocean - ArcticOcean_MG_CB8_128 (SPAdes) (version 2) | ecosystem: Environmental > Aquatic > Marine > Oceanic | place: Arctic Ocean...
GTTAATACTAAAATGCAACAACAATCTCATCACCGTCTTCTTCTTTGCTCTTCTTTCTCCTTCTTGGAATAGAACACGGTCCAATACGACTTCGTTGGATTGACGCCAAACCTGGCGCTTTCGTCGGCGAACCAATAGACCCAGCTTCGTACGCGCTCGTTATTTTTCAAGTCGATAAACTTTGGTATCGCGTCTAGGTCCATGAAGTGCGGATGTTCGTATATAAATATCATGGAAGTACAAATTAACGCGAGTAACATGTACAACGTGGACACGGAGAAGAACATGGACATGCAAAATAAAATGGCTCGTAAATCGGCGTAAAATATTTGAATGTCTTCGCCAAAGAGGTACGTGCACATCATGCAGTTGAATCCTAATATAGCCGATTGCCAAGTCATTCGATATCCGACATTCCAACACCACGTTTTATAATAACATCCTTTACACGAAGGGCTCAAAGTTGGAAACAAATAGTTCGCTCTATATGCGATTAAGGTGTCCAATTGAATTCGTCCCAGAACTGGTTTGTGATCCATCGCCGCCGCCTCTTTCGCCATCTCGTGTTCGACAATTTGTGAGGAAAATTCGTGCAATACATGGGGATCGCCGTGATAATACCCATCTTTATGCGTCAACGAACAGCATATAGGGCACGTGCCTCGCACTGGATTATTCGTGAATGGACACTTCATCGCGTTGAAGTTTACGAATACTTCCTCCTCTTCGGTTCTTTGGAACAAACTTTTCATGTTCCTCCACGGTCTCTTATCGAAACTCGATCGGATCTTACCGTATTTGTCCGTGTCGAGAAGAATGTACGCGAACGCGCAAAATAAGAGCATTAAACCAGCCACGCCTGTGGTGAAGTAAACTGCGTGTTTGTAAAAGGGCGATTTTGAAAGAAGGAGAAGAAAGAGAGAAGTCAGCAGCACAAAACACCAAGACGCGAAACGCAAAACAGAAGAGAGACGATAAAAAGACGACGCACTTCCAAGCAAATACATGTACGTTGTTTTCTGAGAAAGCAGAACAATCCGCAAGAACAGGGTGCATCCGATGGGAATATACGCGCGCCATCGCATGCTGTTCGCGATACCGAACGGTTGGAAGGCAACTTGGAAGACAGTCATAATATTTTAAAACTTTGAGGAGTTGACCAAAAATGGTCTTATGGTACGATTTAACTGACGAACATTTTCATCCAAAAAAAGGAAAAAGAAAATACACGGGCGCATTTTATTTCTCTCCCTCTCTCTCTCTTATTACAACAAAAACGAATTACTTCTTTGCATCCTCTTCTTCCCACGCCGGATTCTTCTTCATAATGACTACGTTTTCCAAATTCGAGGTGATTGGGATGTACTTGCCGCTTTCTAATTCGGCTCGGTCGCCCGAAGCTAGTAACACCGGCGTCGTGTGCGTCTGAAAGCCGGTGATTGTTTTTGGTCTACCAGCTTGGCCGACAACGTCGACAGCCTGGCCAACTCTCACGGGAATCGGTAAAGCTTTACCTTCCTCGTCGACACACATCAACATGCGCGGGACGGCTGCAGCGAAGAGATAATAAAGCATGTAGTGATGCTTTCCTAAAATCGTGTGCTTCATGTCCAAAGCGGCGAAGCAGGTGATCATCAAACCAGCCAGGGAGACGCTCGATTGCAAGGTTCTATCGGAATGCGTCGGAGATAAGGTGAGTAAACCTTTGCCCAAGTGCACTAACCCTTGCGAGACGCGGACTAAAAACAAAAGACTCGGTTCTTTGTAGTAGTAGCTCGTCAATTGTCGAAGCTGGTGCGCCAAACGCGCATTGTTCGTACCAGCGCCGACGATACCAAGCGCCAAGCAAGCGGATTGAGCGATTTCTTCCGAGTTATCGTGCGATAATCGACCTAATTGATCGGTGATTTCTAACTTCGGATCGGAAGTGTGCAACATGGCTAAGCCGAGAGGAATGGCCAATTTCACCGAGTTGTCCCCGTACTGAATCAGGTGATCGTACGAACGGATCGCCATGTCGCGACCGAGGTCTTCACCCATGGCAATAATAGCAATGCCTAGGCACGCCACAGATTGCGCGTCTAATTTCCAACTGTCTTCTTCCGTCGATTCTTCCGTCGTTCTGTGTTCACCACATTTCGCAAGCAAGGCTTGTACTTTCAAGACGTTACCCGAGCAAGCGTAGGCGCAAACGTCGAGAACGACTTGGCAATACTCCGAAATGCGTTCCGGAAAAGTCTTCGCAACTTCATACGTCGCTTCAACTTCTTGCTGTCTTTGCAAAAACATCAAGCCGAGACCTAAGCACATCAAGTGCGCGAAAGGATCTTCCAAATCTTTCTCCGGGCGAAGCATCAATGCTTGGACGATGGATTGAACGGACTCTTCGTGACACGTGCCGCAGTAAACTAAACCTAACGATAAAGCGGCAAACGCGCAAACATCCATTGGCGTGGATTCATCCGTTACAATTGGCGTCAAGAGTTCAGCCACTTCTTCCTTCTGGCAACCGGCGTACGCTAAACCCAAGCCCATGATTGCACCGATTCGAACGGACGAATTATCTTTGTTGACGGATTCGTAAAGCAGACCGTAAGCTGGATCGCAATCGTTTCTCACGTTCGTGTTGATCAAACCGACGGCGAGGAGACCACCAGCAACGACTAACGGCTCTTCGGAATACAAAAACGTATCCACTTGCGGTAAACCACCTTCGACGTCCCACAGCAACACAGATCCTAAACTCGCAGCTGCGGACATTTTGCCGTGGTCTTTGTTTTTGAAAATCCAGGAAACGTTGGAGGAAGAGCCGCCTTCGCCAGTCGTGCCTTCCGCGGATTGCGCGGTGAGCAACTTATCGTGACCGAAACCGGCGTTGACAAATGCGTTGACAAACGTCGCCGCTAAATTCGCGCGAGCACTATCTACAGCAGGCCCGGACGGCGCTCTGCCTTCAATCAAATGTGTTTTGTAAATATCCTCCGGTAACTTGGCTTCCATCACGTCCAAATCTCTCGCTAAAGTCAAGTAATTTTCGCAAAGCTTCGAGTTTGACATGATCAACGTCAACTCTTCCGCATCATCACCTTCTTGTTCGCACGGTCCTTCGTCTAATTTCAACGGGTGGCCGTGTCGAGCGAGAATGTAACAGAGCTGTTTCTTTTCTAACGGGTCCTTTGAAGCTAAAAATGTTTCTTCAATCGTACTTTGCACGCCAATCTTCAACGCCACTCGCATGGCGTCACACAATTTGTTCACTTTCATGAAAATTTTGTGCGCGGTGGACAACACAATACCGTCCTCCGGTTCCGGCAAATAGCTCGAGCACGAGATCAAATACAAACACGTGCGCGAATAATTATTCTCCGTCACGTGGTCAATCAAATACTCCAACTTTTCCACTTCAATTAACAAATCCACTGCCTCAGGCTCGGCGTTGTGCGACATGTGAAATGGCACGATGTCCTTCACCAACTTCATCAAATCGTCAACCTCCTTATCTTTTGCGGTGACCCCTTCTTCTCCTTCTATTAAGTCTGCGCGTCGATGGTACTCGATGCCGATTTCGCTCGCCAAGTTTCTCACGTACTCATGGCCCCAAAATCCAACCTCTTCTCCGCTCCCTAACATCTTATACTTCAACGACTCCGGAATGACATTCTCTCCCGGGGAATCCGTCATGGATAAAACTGAGATAACATCTGCTAAAAGTTTCTTGTTTGTCGCGTCTTTGATGGTCGGGTACTGGTCTTTGAAAGTTTGCAAGTGAGGACGCAAGAATTTCAAAGGTTTCGGCACCGAAGTCATCGAACTGTTGTTTTGTAGGCACGACAAGCATTGAGAGAAGAGTGAACAGCAGGTGAGTCATTAGTACGTGAGCTTGATGATGTGAGAATGAAAGAAGGAAAAGGAAAGAAAGAAGGAAAACTGTAGAAAAGAAATCGTCGATCTCGTTATTCTTCGTACCTCGTCGCCGTTTTGATCTCCGTTCGCATGCTCTCCAACGCCAACTTCGCCACGCCCGCTTTGGAATCCATCACCCTTTGGACTAACAGTTCCAAGTTCGTTTTCAGCTGAAGATCTTCCTCGGATAATTCAATCTCCGGTTTCGCGTCTTTACCAGTCGTCGTTTTTGCGTCTTTCGTAGACTTCTTTTCATCACTAGATTTGTCTTTTCCATCGGTGGTGGACGAGGGAGCGACGACGTCTTTCTTTTTCTCACCCATGTTGATGATGAGATGAGAAGATGATCCTCTTATTGAATCTACTGAAAGACGACAGAAACGTGTCTCTTCCTACTCGCAACAAGGGGAGAGAAAAGTAGAAAAACGATATGAGCAGAATAGAGGAGAGTGCGTGCAAAAAGTTTAAAGATGATCTGATGGGTCCTGTCCAGTTCGTCCAGATGTCCAAAAAGAACACTAAAAAAAAAAGGAAAAAAAACTTCGTTGCACTTTATGGTTTTATTACACACACACGCTAGACTTTTATTTGTCTCCATTCTCGTGCGAGGAATATTCTCTGGCTTGAGCTTTCGTGAGCTCTCGCAAAATCATCGTCGCGTAATTGCCAGCGCCGAGCTTGAAGGAGAGTTTCGCGGCGAGAAGTTTTCCTCCTTTCTTCTCTACTTTTTTGTCGCCGTCGTCCTCTTCGGCGTTATTTTTCATCTTCTTCTTGACGAAAGCGTCCATGTCCGTTTTGAGTAAATCTATTTTCGGATCATCGTATCGCATGAACTCGCATTCAAGATCTTTCGGTTTTAGAAAGAGTCTGCGGTAATCGCCCGGGTACGATCGCATAGAAAATTCCATGATGGAATGTTTCGTGAGCTCTAAGTCTACGCCGTCTTTGTTCATGGCGAGCTCGTGAAACAGAGCTTTGCCGTCCAACGTTTTATCGTCTTCGCCGTCTGCTTTGGTTACCGCCCAAGAAGGGTAGATAACTGCGTGTCCAGGAACTGGTAAAACGACATCGGAGGGATCAAAAGCATTCTTCGAGACGTCTTCAGCTGTGACAAGTTTCACTTTCTTCAAATTTTCGCCGCGTTTGAGACCTTTATCATAGGCTTCGTCCGAATGTTTTTGAATCTCTTCCGCTGTTTTCCCGTTGTCTTCGTCGTCTATAATGGCGACTAGATCACCCTCTACGACTGTATTGATTCCGAATTTTCGGACTCGTTCGCTCGCAACTTTATTCCATAAATAACTCTGGTACGCGTTAATATACATGCGCTTCATCTTGCTCGGAATGGCTGATAGCTGTCCGCAGAAATCGTTTTGACGGCCCTTCGCTGCTTGCACCTCTAATATCGCGCGTTCTATGTGCATAAATCTAGGAATCGTTCTCAAAGCTTCCTGCGCGTCTTTAGTTTCAAGATATTTCTCCTTTGCTTGCTTAATCTTCGTGGATTCTTTCATCTTTGGCTGTAATATAACATCTATGGCTTCCTTGAACTTACCATTTAAGAGCAACGCTCCAATTTTATGCGTCGTGCCGGTTGATGTCTCTGAAGCATCCTGCGTTGTCGACGATACGTTGCCAAATCGCTGAGCGCCGAAATAATTAATCGTTCCAGTTTCGCGCAAGGCGTTAATACCAGCTATTACAGTCTCTTTGAGCCGTTCATCTATGTTTCTAAGACAGATGATGAATGCGTTCCCCATCGATTTGCCGAAATACAGCGGTCTTTCGACGTAGGTGAAGTTACCAATCTTTATATCTTTACACGCTTTGTTCAAAGAAGCGAGTCGATACGCTCGGTACTTATAAACTGATATTCTTTGCGTCGTAACTGCTCGCTTATCCTTCGTACCAGCTATTTGAAACCGTTCCGGGTTACATTTCAGAAGGTTGCCAAGTTGATTCAGTGCGTCTGTCGTATCTCTTCCCGATTTACACATCACGAACTGCAAAGTCGTCGGGAGATCTGCTGGCCATTTCGGTCGCGTATCTGGAGTGGCTTTCTTGTGCCGCTTGTTATTTTTGCTTCTATTATCGTCGTCTCTCGCGCCTCTCTTCTTGCCTCCCCCCGAGGACGGGTGCACGCGAATACATAAATTTTGCCCATTCGTCGCATTCGGATGTCCATTGTCTAGCGTCACAGAATCTGTATCGAGTTGAAACTGCCGAAAAAACGCGTGCAGTTGCTTTCTGTGTTCTTTATCTTTGGAGGGTGCTAATACTAATGGTTCAATGATGCCAATTTTCCCTTCGCCGCCATCGCCGCCGCCGTCTTCTAAAACTTGCGCCTGCGGTAATAGGGGTTGAGTCCCTCGTCTCACCCCTGGTGTATTCAGAAACGCGCGCAACCGCTCCACGTCTTCCTCGCTCCCTGAAATCTTCTTGAACTCTTCAAATATCTCTTCTTTGACCACGACAACGTTAGAACTCTCATTCGCGTCGCCGCCACCCCGATCATCGTCGTTATCATCTTCTTCGATGATTTTCGTCACCGTCGTGTTTTCCAACATCGCTTTCTCTTTCCTCTCCAACTCTCGATCGACGAGAGGTTCGAGCTCGGTCAACGAGCACACTTCTCCATTTTCGGTGATTTCTTGGACGATAAAGTCGGAATGTAACGTTTTAAATATCGCCGGGAAACCAGAGAGGGTGTTCGCAAACAGTTCTAAACCGATTGCATGTTCCCCTTCTTGGATATTCTTCTGGTTGTTTGCTAAAACAGTTGGAAGCGAGGGAGACATTTTTGTGATGTTTTTTGGTGCGAAAGACTGAAAGAGAGAGACAGAACAAACAGGAGGAGAATCAATTTGCTGAATTTTAGGGTACGCTGTACGGACAGCTTTGATATGATATAAAAAAAATTTACAACTCAAAAGTATCTACATCCTCTTCCAAAATGCCGTCGTCAAAGTCGAAATCCATCATACCGGCGTTCATGTTGTTACCGTAGGATTGATCGATCATCATAAAGGTATCGACTTCGCGGTCGATGGCTTGGAAACCCATACCACCGTTGGAGGCGTTTGCGTTTGGTGGTAAAAAGGCGCCGCCGTTGGCTTGGGCGTATTTTGCCGCAGCGGAAGCTAAGGTGGCGAGTAAACCCCACGAGGAAAACGCGTTTGAAGCACCGACGCCGGCAAATGCCAACGGACTTCTCGATGGCGTCGTTAATTTAACGGAGAAGATCTCACACGTCGAGACCAAGTCCAAAAGGACGTCGTCGGAAGTTTTGAGTTCGTCGCACAAACCTCTCCTCATGGCGTCTGGGCCAAACCAAGTTTCTCCGGTGGCAACTTCGTCGATGTTCAGCGACGGTCGATTGGTAGAAACGAAGCCTTTGAACAACGTTAAAACGTCCTCGATATCTTTTGTCGTCTTGATCAAATCTTCTTTGGTGATTTTCTTCGTTGGCGTGATTGTTCGCTTATATTTGCCTGCCGTAATAGTTGCGAACTCTATACCTTCGTTCTTCAAGCGTTCGTAGACATTCGGGACGTCGCTGATTACGCCAATACTACCCAAGACGGCAAATGGCGAAGCGACGATTTTATCAGCAACACAAGCCATCATATAACCGCCCGATGCGGCAACCTGTTCGACGCATATCGTGAGCGGTAAACCGGCGGCTTTAATTCTAGTTAACTGCGCGGCGGCTAAACCGTACCCAGTAACAGTACCACCTCCAGTGTTTAACCTCAAAATAACTTCGTCCCCTCGTTCCTTCTTAGCAGATCTCAACAAACCGGTAACTTCCTCTCTTAACTGCGCGGCTTGACTCGCTTGCACGTCGCCGAAAAAGTCGAGCACGAAGACGTGTTTCTTGGAAAGTTTATCCTTCGGTCCCGATACCTCGTCAACGTTATTCAACAGAAGGACGTCGCTGTTCGCTTGCCAACCAAACGTTTGATTAGGATCTTTCAATACGTCCTCGAGCGATTTTAATTTCGATTTCGGTACCGCTGCAGCAACCGCGGTTAAATACTTATCTTCGTTCAACATTCTCTCGGAAGCAATGCGACCGAGCTCTTTAGCCTGTTTCGACGGGTTTTCTTTCCCCATGCCGAATTTGTTCTTGATGTTGTTCATGATATCGCCGTCTTCTTTAGACGACGACGCAGCTTCGTCTTCCTTGGAAGACGAAGAGCTCGAAGATGAAGATTCTTTCTTTCTCGCGCCGAGTTCTAATGCGGTTTTTCGCGAGGATGCCGTGATGGCGTTCATTCGCGTCTTCAATCTGTCGTCGACTTCTTTCCATTTTTTTTGCGCCTCGAGAATGGCGTTGCGCTCTTCCGAGGATAACTTACCCAACGCGTCCGCGTATCTCTTCTCAAACCTCTGCTTGTTCTGTTGCCGCTTAGCGGACGTTTTCGAAACCGTCGCGGCTTCAAATTGTAACGCGTACGAATCCAATCGATCGTTCAACCGCTTGATGGATAAGTACGGTTGCGTTCGCGGCTTCTTTCCCATCTGCCCGCCTCTGAGAAATCCGAAAGGCGAGGACGACGACGACCCGTCTTCGCCTCCACCGGAAGAAGATTTCCCTCTCCGAGCGCCGGAAATAATCATCAAAGCGACGATACCCACCGTGACGGCTGGGACGCCCCACGAGATTAACGTTTTCAGCGTATACATGGACAACTCGTGAAACTCTGGCGAACTGAACGCGTTCGAGACCGAGTCGAAGGCGCCAGCGGCGAAGGCTTTCGGAGAAAAGACCAAAAACGGTGCCACGGAGACTGCTTGCATCATCATCAGTTTTTCGTTGTTGTTGTTGTCTTTAGAAGAAGAACGGTCGTCGTCCTCGTCGTCCCCGTCTTTGATGAGATGATTGGTGACGACGTTTCGATTTTTACACTGTTGGACGACGATGCCTTTTCTTCGAGACAAAGAAGACGTCTTTCTTCTCCCGACGAACGAGAGAGAAGAAGACAAAGAAGTCAAGGAAGAAGAAGAAATCATCTCTCGAGTTTCAAAACTGGGATATAGTCACTCTTTATTATTATTATTATATACACACTTCGTACTTGTTTGCGCGCAAGTAAAGAGAATAATGAAGCGAAAGAAAGAAAGAAAAAAGGTGACATAGGCACCCAAACAAAAACCACCCAAAAATTCCAACCCCACAAAAAGGGCTTTTCAGTGAGCATGAAATTATTTTTACAACACAACCACACACAAAAGAACAGAAGAAGAATTGAAAGCACTCTCGTTTTTTTTTGCTCAAAATCCTCATTTCTGTGTTGTACGAATATCTCATCTCTCTCTCTCTCTCTCTTTTTATAGTATTTATTATTCATTAGAGTTTAATAACAGAGAAGAGATGACGACGACGACGACGACGTTTAGGACGTCTTCTTTTTCAGCAGCAACAGCAGCAGCAACGACGTGGACTTGTTCTCGTTCTTCTTCGTTTCCCCAACAACGCAGAAGAAACATTTCGCCGACAACGAGGAGAAGATTAATCTCTTCTTCTTCTTCTTCTTCTGAAACGAAAGCGGCGTTAGCGGATCAACAACAACCACAATCATCATCATCAAAGAAAACTTCATCACCGTTATCGTACGAGTTAGTCCAAGGCGCTCTGGTGAAATACACGGTGGAAGAGAAAAAAGGACCGCATCCACCGACGTGCGTTTTCCTCCACGGCATTCTCGGTTCTCGACGGAACTTGTTGTCTTTCGCGAAACGGATGGCGGAAGAGATGCCGAGTTGGCAATTTTTATTGGTGGATTTACGATGCCACGGACAAACGAACACGGAGAGCACGGAGAGTGGGGAGAGACGATTCGGGGAGGATAGCGTAGAAAGCGCGGCGAGAGATGTTATCGAGACGCTGCAGTCGCTAAAGTTTTACCCGCACATGTTGGTCGGGCACTCGTTCGGAGGGAAGGTGGCCATGTCTATGGTCCATCAGTTCTCGCAAGGCGAAAGGAATAAGGTCTTGCCGAGACCGGTTCAAGTGTGGGTGTTAGATACGGTCCCGGGAGATGCCTGGGCAAGGACAGGCGACCATCCGAAAGATACCATTAATTTTGTTCGAACTTTGGATACGCCGTTCGCGTCGAGGAAACATCTGGTGGATTCCTTGACTGGAGCCGGGTTTACCATCGAAGGCGCGCAGTGGATGACGACGAATTTAAAGCCCGCGAAAGATGGGAACAAAGGCGAATTAGATTGGGTGTTTGATTTAGACGGGATTAAAGATATGTATTCGAGTTACGAGGCGACGAATTTATGGCCAATGCTCGAAACGCAACCGAAAGGTTTAGAGGTAGATTTCGTTCGAGCGGAACGGTCGGCGTTCGTTTGGGCCGAGGAAGACGTGAACAGATTATTAAACACGGGAGCGAGAATGCACTTCTTGGAAAATAGCAGTCACTGGGTCCACATCGACAATCCAAACTCGCTGTTGAACATCATGAAACCGAGCTTTGAGTCGTTCAATCGAAGACGATGATTTATGTATTTATATCTAGATTTTTAGATTTTAGCGCATTCAAATAAATAGCACACATCATCAATAAGTTTTACAAAAACAAACGCGATATCAACTCAATACGTATCAAAACTATCCTCTCGTTTTTATTATCCACCTAAACGAATGCTATGGTCGTCCGCTTTCTCCTGCATTTCCAAATCGCCCACGTCAAACGTTTCCGCGTCGGCTTCGTCGCAACTTATGCTCGTTCCGTCGTAGCTCACCTCGCACTCTTCGTTCAAATCTTTCACGTTGGTCACTCGATACATCCCTTCCGCTAATCCTTCGCAGACCAAACATCCTTCCTCCACGACTTCGCACTTTACCTCGCACCCTTTCTGTCTCTCCGTGTCGCACCTGGGCGCTAAAAACTCCTCCTCTTTATCGTCTCTTGACTTCTTCGTCCCTCCCCACCAGGCGGAGACTTCGTACGTTCCTGAGGGGATATCTTCGGAAATAATCGCCCCTTTCTCTGTAACCACGCAGTTGTAGCCTTCGTCAATTCGTGGTTTTTTATACTGAAATGCTGCGACATTTTCTCCTCCTCCAGCAGCATTAGCGGAGACTTTCATCATCGCGTGAAGAACGACAGAAGAATGCCGTTTACTGTTATTATTATTATTAGGTGGGATCGTCATCGTCGCAAAATTTTGTTGTAATTGACTTTTTCTGAAAGAAAACTTTCCCCGCGTTGCTACACCACCGCTCGAGCGATGAGTGCTCGTAGTAGCACTCGCGCGCGCCGCTGTTAAAACCGACGACGCCATTATTATTTTATTATGTGTTTGTATTCTATTTTAAACAAAAGAATGAAGGTTGGTTTGTGTTTCGTTTGTTGTGTTGAGAATTCGTTTTTTGTAAAAATGAAGAAGAAGATGCCAAAAAATTCTCCGCTGACTCATCATTTTTGTCACTTTTCATCAAAAACCAGTTTTTTTTCTCCTCGCAGGAGCAACTGCTCTCATCACAAACATCAAACGACCTCTTCTGCATAAATAAAAAGAAAAATAATTAATAATACAACGTAATGGAAGCGGCGGAGAAGCGAGGCAAAGTGCGAGTGCTCGTCTGCGGCAACGCCGGGTCGGGGAAGACGACGTTATTGAGACACGTGAGAGACGAAGTGGACGTTTCGACGACGATTCAGACGACGATTCAGACGACGACTTCAACGACTTCAACGACGAGCAGCAGCACAAGTGAAAATAAAAAGAACGAGACAAAAATGCTGAAACAACACCAACAGAATCTCTCCTTACTGGTGGAAAACGTAGAAAGGACGATTGGATGCTCCGCGGACGTGAAATTGATATTCCACGAACACACGAGGACGGAGCATTTCGTGGAATTGTGGGATGTTGGCGGTCACGATCAGTTTAAGGACGATCGAGCGGCGTTTTTTAGGGACATAAATGCTGTCATTTTAGTGCACGATGCGTCGCAGAAAAACAGCGCGTTGACGTTGGAAAGATGGGCGAGAGAAATTGCGCAACAAGGGACGTTTGTGGCACCGGATACGCACACACCAAATCCATGGGTGACGAGTACGAGAGATCCGCACGTTATATACGGGTTTGGGGGGTTACCAGTGCCGTGTTTGGTGATTTCGAACAAGAGCGATAAAGCGTACGTTCTCGGGAAAGGGGACGTGGCTGGATTGAAAGCGAAGACGGCGTTTGGCGGATTTTTGAAGAAGATTGGCTTGAAATTACAGCCAATACTTCCGACGACGACGTCGAATAGTAATATTAGCGGTAGTAGCAACAACGCCATGGGACTCATTGACGAGGATTATAATGATTTAGTTTCCTCGCAAGGAGGTTCGCCGACGCTCGGATTTCGAAATTCGCATCATCATCATCATCATCGCCAAGGCTCGAGCGGGAATAATATGGATTACTTCTTAGACCCGAGAGTACCGAGAGGCGCGTTGGATAAAAGGCCAATACCAAGAGGTCTGAGGTGTTCTGCTTTACACGGGCGGGTGGATCATTCCTCGTTCGACGCGTTCTTTAAAGAGATAATCGATCGGAGGTATTATTCAAACCTTTCGGTAAATCTATCGTCTGTGCCATCGACGCAAAATCAGGCGCCGGACTCTTCAAACTTGATCAGACGATCGCACGATTCTTTTGCCTTTAGCAACGATTTAGTTTAGAAATCTATAGAGAAGCTACCTAGTACCTGAGTATTGTATATTATACAAATATTTATTAGATCTACTACTTTTTAACGTGGAAGTTGCGCCGTGCAACCGATTCGTACGACGTGAGAGAGATTTTCACATCGAACTTACCCATAATTTCTCGCAAAGCTCGAGCGCACGTTGAATTTTCACCACTCGCGCTTGGAACGACGAGAGAATCGACGATTGTTTTCGCATTAAATAAGAAGATTTCGCCTGTCCTCTTCTCCTTCTTCTTCACATCGTCTTCTTCTTCAAGCGCAGTGCAGAGGGCGAAAGGGAAAAATCTCTTTCGGAAGTCCCACGATGAAGAAGAAACGATTTGTGCATAGATGAACCCTCTGTTCGTCTTACGACCGAAGCGCAAGCAAAGAAGCATTAAGCAAGAGCACGCCTCGAATTCTCCATCATTTGTGCTCGCATCCTCACTGATTCTTTTGATCAAGTGACACGCGTCATCAATCAACCTTTTCTTAAATTCGAAAATCCTCTTGATGCTTCTGGCGCCCAATTTTTGCTTCTCAAAGAAGCCTTCCACTTCGCGAACGTCGAGCGCAAAGTGTAAAAGTTCATCTCGACGCAATCGTTTTGTATTCCAACGTGCGAGTGGTAAAACGAGATCGTCCGAACGTACTATTTCTACGCCGAGTAAGACGAGCCTAGATGCCAAGACAGGTAAGACGTCGTCTTCGCACCCTTCGCGAAGCGTCGTCGAGAATCTCACCATCGAGTCTTTTTCGACGTGTTTTGCCATATTGGCCGCAATCTGATACAATCCTTCCGTCGCGTGTTTCAAAGAGTCACTTTTAAGACTTGTGCGTCTCAGAAGCTCAATCAGAAGAGTTTCTGCAAAACTTGTCGCCGCGTTGATTTCAAGAGAACCGAGCCACATATGTTTCAATACATGCGTAGCGTCGGAGTCATTCTCGCATTTTTGATCGTGAAGCGCGAGCGCGGCGCGGAGAAGATCTACATCTTCACTCTTTGCTGCCGCTCGAACGGCACTAAGCACATTCACGTTATTGATGATGCTATTATGAGCGCATTTATAATCTGCAATAGTGCGGTTTACAATCTCGCCTCCGATGTGTTTCGCAGGCCGAGACGAGGCGAAGGTCACGACAGAGTCGACCAACTCTTTCTCTCCGTAATACCGGCGCAACAGAGATTGGTACGGACCATCACCGTTTGGTAATGGAATACTTCTTCCGAGCGCTGCGAGAGCTTCGAGTGCGTTTGACTTCTTACGAAACTCTGTGTCTACGGCAAAGAGTGAATCGAGAAGTCTCAAGGAACACGCGCCGAAATTGTTGGTGGCGTCCACGCTAGCACTCTTATGTTGTTTCGAGACATCTCCTGCAGATAGTATGAGTGTTCGCGCCGAAATAGAAGCGAATCCCAACGCCAAAGATGCGATGTCGCCAACTCGACAATTCTTACCGCCGCCGGCGGCGGAAGAAGATGATATGCTTTCCAAAGTCTTGAGAAGTTTCTTGGCCAAATCCTGGCCTCTCCCGAAAAGTAACGGGCGAACGAAGAAGTTTGCATCGTCAACGAGAGAAGAAGAGGGCATTTTATGAACAGTACTCTGCTTTGGTGGAGACGGTAGCCAACACCACGACAAACTCGAGCCACCGAGTAACGCACTTGCGCCAAGTACAGCAGAGCATCTATCTTCAGAGCTACATTTGCGATGCGCATCCATCGCGGTGACAATCAGGACGGTGACAATCTTCTCGCAAAGCGCGTTTCCCACGGGAATGCCTCTCTCCAATGCAAGACTCGCGAGGGCGCCTAACGACATTAAGCTGAATGCCTGCTCTTCAACTAAAAATGCGCTTAAAGTTTCTTTTATAGCTCGACTTATGAGAGCATTGTTATCACCTTCTCCTTCCTTCACAACTCTCGCAAGAATTGGAAGCGCGCAAAGAAGAGCGCGACGCCATGACGATTCATCTTCCTTACCATCATTCTCTTCCAAGTATTCGATTGAATTCGCAAATAGTTTCAATGCGAGTTCATAGTCTCCCACCGCTTCAACAAAACTTGCTAATCGAACAAAGATATATTCGGGATGTTGCTCGTTGAAATCATTAAAAAATGTGCCTGCGCTGCTGTCTTCTTCGTCGCGAGTAACGCTTCGGAAAATAAGCTTTGAGCACCCTAGGCGCAAACATTTAGAAAGTAAGATGCCGATTTCTTCTCTCGCGCGCGTACTCACGGCATCGCTTTTGAACCCATCTACAATTTTGGTAGCAACGCGGGTCGTTTGTATGGCATCTGGCGATTGTAGCCGCTCACCTGTAATGCTCGAGAAAAATCCAGCGTCGAGAATACGTTCTCCTTTACTTTTCGAGTCATCTGCAGCCGCGTTGCTCCACGAAACCATCCACCGCTCCATAAACTGCATCATCGTATTTTCAATAACGTATTCGTTCCACCACGCGTGCGAAAATTTATTTCTCCTCACGAATTCACAGAATTGCATTTCGTATGAATCGCCGTCGAAGAGTAAAAGTAAAAGCAAAGGCGAAATGAGCTCATCGTCTTTCGATTTCGTGTTTTTTCGCAGTCGTTTCGCCGTTCCAATAGCGAGCCTATACAAGAACGGATCGGAAATTTCCATCAAAACTTTCTCTTCATCTTGATTTATGGAACTGCCTCCGATGAGAGATATTCGCTTTTTCTGGGACGCGCGAGCACGTCTACTCACGGATTCAGATTCCAATTCAACAATCCGCGCAATCACCTTTGAAGCCGCTCTCACAACATCCTCATTTTCTTCCTCTATGAATGTGTTGACGAGACGTGTGAAAGCGAGGAAACTCGTTTTACTTTCCTCGCTTTCGTTATCGTCTTCTCCATCGTAAATATTAAGCAAATTCTTTACTTGTTTGATGTTGAATTCATTCAAGGAACTCCATGCTTCAATTCTGAGTGAATCGTCTGTTGTTTTTGATTGATCGAGCGCACAATCTATGAGAGCATTGACGACGAGAGAACCGGCCTCTGGTACGACATCAGCATCCTCGACTCCGTATTTTAAAAGTCGTAACCACCGTTTGGCGACTAAATTCGAATCTTTTGGCCGCGTTGGCATCTCTTTCGTTACTATTTTAAACGCAGGATAAAAATCCAAAGCTTCGGCTTGAAACAACACTTCGATTGTTTCCAATCCAATCGCTCGACAACACGAAGGTCTCTTCTGCTCAATACACGTCTGTATGGCGTTTGCAAACGTTTCTGCCGCTCTAAATGGATCAGCTTTTGAAACTTCCAACATAGCTTTTGCCCCAGCTAACGTTTCTTCGAAGATATGACTCGCTATTGCGCGCTCGATAGCTTGTTGGAAGCGAAACGAAAGCTGACTCCCACTGGAAGGCGCAGAAATCCACGCTTCCGCTAATAAAACTAGGTCTAATGCCAACGAACGTTCCTCGTCCTCCTCGTTATCTATGTGTTCAACAATAGGAAGTAGTGTTCGTAAAGCTGCGTTTGCACTCAGAGGATGGGACGCCGAAGACGCCGCAGCTTTCAATCCTCTCAAAGTCGCGAGCGCTACATCCTGCGCAGGCGGGGGAGAGACTAAAAAATTCTTTTCAATACTAGCCAACGCCAGAGAAACGATTGGAAGTCCTGAAATTGCAAGCTCAGGACTCTTCCTAAACCGCGTTCTAACTGAATCTAAAGCCGCCTTTCGCACGCGAAGCGATATCGGTGAAAACATGCACGCGAGTGTGAACAAGGCGTCGTTCTCTTCGTTTCTCCGCAATGCATGCTCGAAGATACTCTCTTTTGTTTCCAAAGCCATCGTTTGGTTTGATTCTATCGCCTGACAAAGGTCGTGCAAGACAGAGCATTCAGTCAATGGATAAATATTATACCTTTCAGAGATATCTGAAGCAAAAGAAGAAAAAGAGCCTTGTTCTGCTGCGTTATACGCCGTCTCGCTCTCGCCTAGGTGATTTTCTGAGAGTGTCGCCGAAAGTTCGAGCAAGTGCATGCGAAGGACATCCGGGTATGAACGAACGCACGTTTGAGTCAACGAAAACAAAGAAGATTGGTCCTCAATCGAAAGTTTCCCAACACAATTTGAAATCAAATCACACGCGGCGAGTGCGTTTGTTTTACTATCGCGCCGCGATATGCGTAGTATTCGGTGCGTGTGGAAAGAAAGACTCACGACGTCTTCGCCTTTCTTCACTGCATCGCACAGTTGCGCCATTGCACCCAATTCAGCTCTCTCAACGATTGTGTTTATTCTATCCTCTTCCTCTGTCTTCTTATTATTATCATTTACTTTCATTTCGCACCAATCTGCAATATCCGCGATGGCTTCGCTCACCCACGAGACATCCTCCGCGCTCGAACATTTATACCATGGCAAACACTTCGTCAATATCTCCAGCGCGGCAAAAGACCCGTCCCTGACGAGCGCAACTCGCGCTAATCCCGGAAGTAATGACGAAGACGTCGATACCATCGCTCCACTCACATTCCTCTCCAAAATCGTTCGATAAAATAGCCTCTGGAACCGCTCGATGTCCTTTTCTTTCAAAGTCGCGTAATACAAGAACGTGCTGCATACGTGCGCTCCGCCGGATTTCATCGCTCGATACAGAGGCATGTAAGTGCTATCATCATAACCATCTTCCCCTCCTTTTGCGGTGGCGAAAGTGCCGCTCCCATTGATGTTGCTGTTCGAAACGCAAATATCGTATATCCCTCTCACTAAAAACCTCCCTTTCGTCCCATCCGACGTCGCTTCTAAAGCCGCGAGTAACTCGCTCGTAACGACTTCTTTATCGACAACATTGTGCTCGACCAAATCACACACGCGTCGAGATATTTCGTCCACCACGACTCTGCTCTCGTGTAAAAAACACCTTCTCAAGAGCGACTTCTCATCTCTCGATCGTATTCTCGTGCCCTCCTCGTTCTCGTTCTCGTTCTCCTTCTTAATCTTTATCTTCTTACTCTCGACACATTCCTGGCACAAAGCTCTCGTTGCCAATCGTAAAGCGCGTTCGTTTTCCCCGAACGATTTCGTCAGTCTCTCGAATCGTATTTCCGAGAGAGACGAAGAAGATACAGATACAGATGAAGATGAATGCATGATATCTTCTTCTTTTATCTCGCATTTCTTCCGTGTTTTCGTTTCATCGCTGCTCGTATATCTAAGAAGAACAACTGTCGTCTTTTTGCTTTGTGCTTTACGAGTAGGTGAAATTTTTGATGATTTTGTCGCGAAAAATTCAAAAAATTTCTCACTTTTTTTCTCTCTTCTATCTAGAACGGGGGAAGACGTTCTTTCGGGTCTTCTCGTGCTCTTCTTGTCTCCAAAACTACTACTATTACACGTTTCACCACCCGGAGGGTGAGAGAGAGAGAGAAAGAGAGAGAGAGAGAGAAGAAGAAGAAGAGAAAAAAGAGATAATGATGTTCGCCACTCCGCCTAAAAAAAACAAGAAGAGCCTCCCGCAAATTTTGGTCGTTCCAGATACCGATGATGATGATGATGACAACGATGACAACGATGATGACGATGGAGGAGGTCCCGTTGTTGTTCATCACAAAAAACCACAGAAGGAGGATGGAAAAGTTTATAATTATAAACCGTTGCACGACCCGTGCGCCCCGAACGCGTTAGTTTTGGTCACCTCTGAAGAGGCAAGAAAGAAATTAGAGGATGAGAGTGGTTTTGGGAGGGAGAAAAACAAAGTGCCTTGCGTGGCGGTCGTTATGGACCCGAACATTGCGAGAAAGTTACGAAAGCACCAAAAAGAAGGCGTTCGATGGATGTATCGGAAGTTGTTCGGGTTTGATGATGAAAATAACAACAACAACAACAGCGAGATTAGCAGTAGGAATAGTAATAGTAATAACAATATTATTGAGAACTCTGGAGTGTTACTCGCGGACGATATGGGATTGGGCAAGACGTTGCAAGTGCTCGCGCTGGCGTGGACGGTGTTGAAACAGACGCCGTTTCCAACGTTGAAGAAACCGTTTAAACGAATCTTAGTCACTTGTCCAGCGACGTTAGTTGGGAATTGGGGGAATGAGAGTAAGAAATGGATCGGTAACGTTCGAGCGCAGTGCGTGACTGCGGACGGCGGCGCAGAGAACGTCGAACGGGCGTTTCAGAAATGGATCGAGACGAACGAAAACGTGGAAGAGAAACCAATGCAATCATCGTTTGATAGGTTTCCGATTTTGATCGCTTCTTACGAAACTATGAGGAAAATGGCTCTCAGAATACCGAATCACGCCAGACCAGATTTATTGTGTTGCGACGAGGCACACAGATTGAAATCCGATTCGAATCAAACCGTAGACGCGTTGAAAGCGGTAAACGCGAAGCATCGCGTGTTGATGACGGGAACACCGATTCAGAACAACTTGATGGAATTTGCGGCAATTTTAGACGTCGTACAACCGCGCGCGAAAGCAATTTTTGGTTGGAACTCGTTGGAAGAGTTCAAGGAAATGTACGAGAGACCAATCATGGAAGCGAGAGCGAGCGAGGCGAACGCGGAGCAAAAGAAGAGAGGGAAAGAGTTGGAGGCTCAGTTGAGGAAAGTGACGAAAGAAAGAATCCTGAGGAGGAAAGCAGAGCTCGTATTAAAAGAGTATTTGGTGCCGAAAACGGAGTATTTGATGTTGTGCAACATGTCCGGGAAGCAGAAGAGATGTTACGAAGCTGGCTCAAACTATTTTAAAAAGAATACGAACAAGAATAACAACGCGTTGAGTGCGATTGGCATTTTGAGGCAGTGCGCGAATTCTGCAAAACACTGTTTAGATGCCATCGGTCGATCAACCGTGCTCGATAAGACGTTTTCGAATACCATTCGCGATGCAGCAGAGAAGAAAGAAGAAGAAGATGACGAAGGAGAAGAAGAATGCAGCGGCAAATTAAGCGCTCTTCGTTTGCTTTTGCAATCTTTGAAAGGTATAAACGAGAAAAATAGAAGCGTAAATAATGGCAATTACCAGCGCGTAGTGATTGTTTCTGGGTATTCCGATCAGTTAGACGACGCCGATAAGCTGTGCAAGCGCGAAGGATTAACGACGACTAGATTGGACGGTTCCGTTGACAAGGACAAGCGTTCCGAGATGGTTCGAAATTTCAACACCGGCAACGTAGATGTCATGTTACTTTCCGTCCGCGCCGGCGGCGCTGGTTTGAACTTGATTGGTGCAAATTGTTTGATATTGATGGATGCGAGTTGGAACCCCGCAGACGATAGACAAGCTATGGCGAGAGTATGGCGAGACGGACAACAGAAACCGGTGTTTGTGTATCGATTGGCGAGTTTAGGAACCGTGGAAGAACGCGTATTGTTGAGACAACTTGGCAAGGAATCACTGTTGATGGACGAAAAAAAAGAACAAGAAGAAAAAGAAGAAGAAGAGGAAGAAGAAGAGTTTAGTTTAGAAAAGGAGGAAGTTGGAAAACTCGTGGAGTTTAAAAGATACGGCCACAACGAGCAGTGGAAAGATATGCGATTGAGGAAACAAAAGCACGAAGCGTTGATTACGAACTCTTTGGCGTTGATGGATTGCCAGAGTGAAACGCGTCTCGTTCAGTGCGTCGTAAGAGCGAGTTGTACCGTACATGATGATGATGATACTGATGATGATGATACTGATGATGGTAAACGCGAAGGAGAGAATGTTGAAAAGAAGAAGAAGAAGAAGAAGAAGAACTTTTACGTTCCACCGAAAAAAGAAACCACTGGGAACTCCGCGGCGACCAAACGCGTCGCGTTCGAAGACTTGATGAGAGCGACAACGACGACGGTAAAAAAGAAGAAGAATAGTACTTGTAGATGATGAAATAGACACACCCACACCCACACCCACACATACGTTACGTTACGCAAAAAAGGAAAGAAAAAGCACGTCGGCCGCGTGTGTACGAGTAAACGAGGCTCGAACAGAAAAAAAGCCGAAATTGTTTCATTAATACAGTCGCATTTAGGGGAACCGTTTTCTAATCTCGCATGTCTGATGTGTGTTTGTATACACCACAAAGACACGCACAGAAAAAGAGAGAGAAGAGAGAGAAGAATAAACCTTGTTGGGGAGGAGAGGATATACTTTCGCGATGGAGGGGAAGAGCAGTTGTTGTCCTTTTTCTCCGAAACTGCTGTGGGATGTGATCGTGAAGAACGATGATATTTGTTTCACTCATATTCTTCCGAGATTGAATCGAACGGATCTTAAATTCTTGTATGGAGTGAATACGGAGACGAGAAAGTTGGTGAAGAGATCGTCTCGCGCGGGTGATTTGAAATGAAGGTTTAATATTGGAGAGATGTCGTCGATATCGACTTTGGAAGTTGCGTGGGAGAATAAATCGTTGTGGCCGAGTTGGTTGATATATAAAGAAATAGCTTTCTGCTATCGAGTTGCTCGAACGAATAAACTCGAGTTGCTCAAGTGGGCGCGAGAGGAGAAAAAGTGTGAGTGGTGTGTAGGGCCGATTAATGCGGCCGCAGGACAAGGTAATCTGGAAATGGTCAAGTATTGCGTTGCAAATGAGTGTCCTATTGATGAGGACGCGTGTGCATGTGCTGCCGAAAACGGTCATCTCGAGGTACTCAAATACTTACGCGAAGAAGCCAAAGCTCCTTGGGATTTGAGAATTGCCGAATGGGCGGCTTTAAATGGTCATCTTCATGTACTCGAATATCTTGTTGAGCGTAAGTTTGATCAATATAACGTATTTGCGTGTAAGTATGCGGCCGAGAACGGCCACTTGGACTGTTTGAAGTACTTGCGCGAAACCGCCAAATGGCCTTGGGACTATTGGGCCGTACGAAAAGCGCACAAGAACAAACACCCCGAGTGTTTACAATACCTCCTCGACAACGACTGTCCTTTACTAGATGGTTGGTCTATCGAAGATGGAGAGTTACACACGTCGTAAGCACGTGCTCGGATACACAAAGAGAGAGAGAGAGAGAGAGAGAAATAATACTACACAAAAAACAAGAAGTTGTTGTGAGAGAGACACACCCAAACAATATTCATACGAACAACCAAAATACATCTCTAAACGATGCCAATCGCCGCGCACGTGCATATACAACGCGGAAATGCAAAAAAAAAGGTCATTTAGCGAACGGATGTTTCTAGATATGTTATGTAAGAGAAAGTTTCGTTTCGAAAGTGAGTCTCGTACCGATCATCCGACCTTTGGGTTATGGGCCCAACGCGCTTCCGCTGCGCCAGTTCGCTTTTGTGTGCGTATCTCCAGTAGGGTTTAGTTGTGTATATAAATAACACAGTACAAGCCCTAAACACATTTTTTTCCTAAAATTGCTTATTACAGTTACTCGTTTTTTTCCGATTTAACCCGCATTGTATTCTAACATTAACAACACACGAAGAGTTAGTTGTTCTCTCTCGTCGTTGTTATTGCGTGTCGCAAAAAGAACGAACTTACTTACCGAGAGACAGAGAAAGAGAGAAAGAGAGAAGAAGTCAAGAAGGAACTTATGATGGATACTAATACTAATAATAAGAAGAAAAAAAGAAGAATCGTGATTAAAGTCGGCACGTCCTCTTTAATCAAAGCGGATACTGGAGTCATTCATCTCTCGCAACTGGCGAAAATATGCGAGCAGATAACCGAATTGCAGAAATCGAGCGAGTTCCAATGCGCGATCGTGACCTCGGGAGCAGTCGGCGCGGGGATGCTCCAGCTCGGCATCAAAGAAAAACCGAAAGAGTTACAAAAACGACAGGCGTTAGCGGCAATCGGTCAGGCGCATTTGATGCATTATTACGAAGACATGTTTGCCACTCTGGGAGTGAAAACCGCGCAAGTGTTATTGACGTTGGAAAATCTCTCGCAGAAATCGCAATATAACAGAGCGATGAATACGTTTTCCTCCTTATTCGATTACGACGTAGTACCAATCGTGAATGAGAACGATACCGTCGCGGTCGAGGAGTTACGATTTGGCGATAACGATACGTTATCCGCGCACGTCGCTTCCTTGATATCTGCCGAGTATTTGTTTTTATTCACAGACGTGGACGGTTTATACACCTCGAATCCGATGAAAGATCCAAACGCGAAACGAATTCAGGTGGTAGATGATATAAACAAGTTGATGAGTGAAGTGGACGTGGCCAGCGGCGCTGGATCCGCGGGTGGGACCGGCGGGATGGTGACTAAACTTACAGCCGCGAGAATCGCGAGCGCAGCCGGGTGCAAAACGGTCATCGGGAAAAGCACAGACATGGAAAAGATTGTCGAGTGTGCATTAGGTTTAAACGGAGGAAAAGGAGGAGGAGAAGTGACCCCTTCTCTTAACAGTAAAGAATACACGTTATTTTTAGCCGCCGCGGATGCCGCTAAAGGCAAGAAACGATGGATGCTTTCCGTGCCGGTGAAAGATCGCGTGAGAGTGAACAAAGAAGGTGAGGAGGATATAAAATCAGGAGAACCGCTGTTGGTGAAAAACGTCTTAGTCAGTGATAGCAATGGTACTAAGAGTAGCAGCAACAGCTATAAAGTTCAAGATTGCATAATCGTCGAGGATGAAGAAGGGAGAGAAATCGCGAGAGCGATTGTAAATTATAGCGCGGAGGATTTGGCCCATCATAATTTACGAGTTTCAGACGCCGAGGAAGAGTTTGTGCATTCGAGCAACTTGTGCGTCACGCATTTCAACGAAGAGTATAGATCAGTCTCCAGAAACAATTGAAAGCATAGATAGTAGTTTAGTAGTATAGCCGCCGAGGACAAAGTACTCTTTCGAGGACCCGCCGCATGCTTCACGTATTTGTGTATTTATTATAGTACAGAAGGTAAATTTTTAACTAAAATTTTCTCTCTCGGGCGGCGTTACTCGAAGTCTCTCTCCATGTATTTCTCTCTGTCTATAATCTCAATCGCTTTCCTTCGACAAACCAAGCGTATTCTTCGTCCGTTGGTTGCTGGCACTCTTTTTCGAGCAAGTAGTTTAGGCAGTCGTGGCGCTCGTGGTAACGAGCGTACGCGACGTATCGCCAGCGGTTAAGAGGCACTTTTGCCTCTTCGACTAAGTATTTGAGGCAATCGAGTCGGCCATACATTTAAGCGTTGTACACGCAGCAGTCACTCTTCACCTCATCAGATATCTTTCTTTCTTCAACGAAATATTTCAAGATGCCTAGGTGACCATATCTTGCCGCGCCCCTTGCCGCACCTTCTTCCGTATTTCGCGAAGGTTTCACTTTGTCGACAAGAAATCGAAGACAGTCGAGATGTCCTGCACCAGAAGCTTGAGCGCACGCCTCTTCTTCATCACACGGGCAATCATTAGAGAAACAGTACTTCAGCATCTCGAGATTACCTTCAAATACTGCCGCATTAATCGTCCATTTATCCCACTCGCAATGTTTCACTTCTCTCGCCCACTTGAGGAACTCGAGTTTGTTCTGAGCAACTTGCCAGCAAAACCAGGCTTGATCCATCACTCTTCCACTTTGACTTTTCTTTCCCCAGGACATGTTATTCCACGCCAATTCCAACGTCGAAATGGATGAACATTCGTAAACAGTCAAACCTAATTTCAATACGTTTACCCCGGCATACTTAAGCACACCCCGGCTCTCTCTATTCACCTTTGAAAAGAACATCCGATCCGTCTCGTTCAATTTCGACAAGACATGCGATACAAACACATCCTTGTGATGC
>Ga0209091_10001113_pt1 | contig 24317 bp, 21 predicted proteins | sample ArcticOcean_MG_C_6_FD_187438 | JGI IMG/M metagenome (GOLD analysis project Ga0209091, IMG submission 187438) | Marine microbial communities from western Arctic Ocean - ArcticOcean_MG_CB8_128 (SPAdes) (version 2) | ecosystem: Environmental > Aquatic > Marine > Oceanic | place: Arctic Ocean...
ATGATAATCCAGATTCGAAATGCGATTTCAACAATAATATCTCATCAAGATAAAAAGAATCCGTCAACAAGTTTAAGCGGCGGCGGAGGCAGTGGCGGAGGCACTGGCAGTCAATCACCACAAGGCTCAAGTAAAATGCCAAGTTCTCCGAGCGCTGCCCCACCGAGCGCTGCCCCACCGAGCGCTGCCCCACCGAGCGCTGCCCCACCAAGTAATGTATGGGAATACAGAGACAATGATAAAATTTATAAACCATATGGAGATAATGCGTGTGTAACAATAAATGATCAGGTTAAAAATGATAATTATGGCCAATTTGCAAAAAAATTTACTGTTAGTTCCGATAGTCACACATTTGATGTCATTCTAATCGATGAAAATGAAGGAAAACAAAGTGGAGCATTAAATACGCGCCATATTCGACGACAAGGCGTTTTGAAACAACAATCAACAACGTCAGTATCGCCATCTGCTTCAATGTCACCATCTGCTTCAAGTCCAGGAAGTTATAGCGGAAATGCAGTACAGGATTTTCAAATAAAGCCTTGGACCAATTCTTTAAATCCAAGCAATTCGACGCGCGCCGAATGGTTTGCAGCTACGTGTCTAAAAAATGACATTCCTGGCAATTGGGAATGGAACCCACCATATGAAATGACTCAAAATAGTCCTCCTGATTTTTCTGACAGAGACAAAAGTAAATTAGGAGAAGACCCTATTGATTTGTGGGAATACCGTGGTAAAAATGCAATGGATCATAGAAGCAATGGCCAAGGGAGAGACCTTGAGTTTATTGGTTTTTTTAGATTTACCGGCAATAGATGTGGAAGAGCTCCAAATGATTTAGTTGACCACACATTACAAAATGTTAAAAAACTACGTAACACATATGGTGACATTAAAATGAACGTACTCTATCATGCAACAAATAAAAACACATTGGCCAAATTGATTTTACCGACAAAATTTATTGGAGAATTCAGTAAAACCGCAGTGTATGGGAAAGGTACTTATTTTGCAATGGGGCCCCATATTGATTATACATTTGGTAATAATGTATATGGAAATGTCTATGCAGCATGGGGTAGCAATAACATGGACGGCTATGCATATGTTGTCGTGTCTCATGCTGCTACACGTCCTTCACTTATGTCGGACAGTAGTACAATGATCAATGGGCTTATGGGATATAATAGTAAAACATATATAACTGGAGGTTCTCTGGGAGATATAACAAGCAATCCGTTACCGTTAAGGAACAGAGAAATCGTATATGGCGATTTATATGATAAGTATGACTTAAAATATGGATGTCCCGTAGATGACCTTCTCTTTGTAGTTGGGGTAGCAGTTTTTAAACTTTAAAAAAATATCAGTATATATCAGTATATATATATTATTAAACTGTACAAGTAATGATACATCAATTTATTTCCGCTGAACCAAAACGACCTCGAAGTTTACCTAATTTATCTAAAGAGGCAAAGCAGGAATTTATAGCTATTCTATCTATTAATTCTTTATTCGTTTTAAAAATGAATAACACTGTAAATTGGGACGGCACGAGGTCCCAATTATGGGCGGAATACACGACAAATTCGACTAAATACCCCAACATTCATAATTTTTTAGTTGAGTGTTCAAATGATAAAACTATATCTTTTTCCCTAAGACAAGTTTTTGATAGGAAAATGTATAATGTCTTTTCAGCTTCTAAAAAGAAGCCGAGAATGAACCAAATAACCACTGCCGCTGTAAATTCAGCCACTGCCGCCGCTGCCGCCGCTGTCGCGATGCCTCCTCCTGTCCCAAGAACAAAGAAAAAAAATACAAAAACTTGTCCCGATTGTAATGCATTATATGGAAATGCTAAACAAAAATGCGACAAATGTGGCCATGATTTTAGAAAAGACCCTAAATCGAAGGCCGCACAACGTGGTGATAAACAGCGTGCTCAAGCTAAACAGCGTGCTCAACAGCGTGCAAGTTCTGTGTCATCTTCTGTAAGGGCGCCATCTGCTGGGTTCTTTACGGATTCCGAGTCAGATTCTGACTCGGATGACGACGATACAGGTGATATTTGGCTTCAAATTTGCCGAGTTGCATCTAAATCAAGGGAATTTTATATCAATATATCAAACTATCTCAAAGATAAAAAGTTTGTATTTGACTGGCAATGGCAAATTGTTTTTGGAAGTCCACAACCCTATAGATATGTTACTTACGCGTTTGTTCGATGGGCAGATTTCTCAAATCTGCCAGAAATAGAAACCTGGACAGATATTATAAAAGATGGTTTGATTTCAAAAGATAGACGTGGTAAAATGGCGGCCAAATTGAAAGAAAAACTTATTCAAGTTTTAGATAAATACACTATAATGTGGATACCACAGTTAAAACCACCGCCAATTGGTAGAGGAGGCGCTTCGAAGAAGAACTCGAGTTCTTCTTCGAGCGGTGCTTCGAGTGTTCCTTCTGGTGGCGGAGGCGTTTCGAGTTCTTCTTCGAGTGGTGCTTCGAGTGGTGCTTCGAGTGTTCCTTCTGGTAGAGGAGGCGCTTCGAGTTCTTCTTCGAGTTCTTCTTCGAGCGGTGCTTCGAGTGTTCCTTCTGGTGGCGGAGGCGTTTCGAGTTCTTCTTCGAGTTCTTCTTCGAGTGTTCCTTCTGGTGGCGCTTCGAGTTCTTCTTCGAGTTCTTCTTCGAGCGGTGCTTCGAGTGTTCCTTCTGGTGGAGGAATAAAACTCCCATTAACACCAAAGACCGCAAAACAGTATTTTAACGTGGCATTATGGAACTATTTTATATATATTTTACAACAGGGGGAACTTGGCGACTTGTCGGCACAAACTTCTGCGCTAAATGTCCGTGAAAATTTGAGTAACTCGCGTAAAAATTGGCAAGAATTTTCAAGATTTGTATTTAGAGGAATTCAAACTTATGATATTCCGATATCAAATCTAAGAAAAGACGGGACAAAAACGTTAACTTTTTATAGTAAAATAGACCCTTTCATAGCGAAAGTTCAAGATATCCATGGTAAAACACACATCTTGGCTGATAAAATTATAGTATCGGGACAGTTTAAAAAAGCAATTGAATGGGCATTGAAAAATAATTATGTATTGCCACCGCCACCTGCTTCTCAAAGGCAACCCCGGCGAGCCTCTGTGCCGCCTCAACGCGGCGCTAGTAAAAGAGGCGGTCTTTCATCCCAATCTTCACAACGGGCTAGTGTACCCGCCAAGGCAATTACATTAAATCAATATAATGTTCTTAAACTGGCCATTGACAAACATATTACTAACAAAGAACCGGGTAGGCTAAACTTGAAAATATTCCAACTTTTATTTGGAAATCGTGAGTTTCAAAAAGATTCTAATTTACCAGCAGATATATTAAATCATCCGAAGTTTGTTGATTATATGTACAATCTGGCAGTGGAACACATGTATACACGTTGGTTATGGAAAGATGATGATGATTCGTTTAAATTGGTCGATAAAAACAATAGCATGGTAATAAATCACGGAAATATTCATAGAACAGATGCTCAAATTATATTGCCCAATGGTCATCAAGTAAATATTATTTACTGTAACGAAGATGTTGCCATTCAAGATGGTAGTAGTTGGTATCGATATTTTTGCAGAAGAACGCTGCCTCCAAGCAAAAGATACAAAAAAGAAAACGTACGGGCCCCGGGCCATGATGCAGACCAAGTTGTTCAAAATCAAGAATTAAAAGATGCGAAAAAACTGTATCTCATGGTTGTAGACAGTTCTTCAAGCAGCAGTTCTGGAGGAGCCACAAAGTCTGCTTCAAGCAGCAGTTCTGGAGGAGCCACAAAGTCTGCTTCAAGCAGTAGTTCTGACGTATCAACGTCATGCCCAACTACTTTTACGGCCAGGAAAGGACTGGGGGCTATAAGTTGTTTGATATCAGAATATACCCCGTTAAATACCATTATAAATGTCTGGATTACAACCCCTGTCCCACTTTATGGACAATATGTTTATTATGGTTTTTACAATAACAAACCAATGTGGATCAACAATAAAAAACCACATGTATACATAGTATATCATAATGACCGATATATTATTGCGAGAAATGGACAAATTTTATATAAATGTGAAAAAAGACCTGGGCCAAATGAGCCAGTATTGTCCAATGTCGGTTGGAAACGAACACAAGCCGCAGCTTCCATGGAAGAAGATATTATCGTGTACTATGAAAATGTATCTGGAGATGGACCGTGCTCCATAAATGATTTATATCTACAAACTTGCAATAGTCCGCATTTAACTATGCCAGTGTGGGGAGATGTTAACAAAGCAGATTTAATACAATTTCGCCAACAACCCACAAAATATAATTGGACACTAGTTAATCAGCGTGTTTCTTGTCGTAATGCACGTGTCCCTCGTCTTATTTCGAGAGAAATATATAATAGAATTTTTAAATATAGACAATGGATAGGCGATTCCCAAGGATTTCCCACCACCGCAAGTGGGCCGGCTGGTCCAAAAATAGCAGGTACTTGGTCATGGGAATTGCCAAAAGTTCTCAAAGACGGAATTCCTCCAGATGATTGGTTTGATAACATACAAAACAAAGATTTGTATAGTGCCAACCTGGGTTCCGCAGACCAAGAATTTTTTGATAGATTTGGCAAAAGACACGCATTTGTGGGGTTTTTCCAACCACATAAAATAAAAACAACGACTCGTACTACTCGTGAGTCAAATGGTACACGTACGCGTGGAATATCACCTAAAGAATACTTTAGCGAAATGATGTGGAATATGGAAGGATGGAAGACTGTAAATGAACTAAATAAACCAAGGATGAGTATTATATATCATGCTACAAAAAGTGCCGATGTATATAGAAAAATTGTATTGGGTGATTTCAAAACGATGGCGGATGCTGCAACGGCTCGTTTATATGGTAATGGTGTATATGCTGCCATACATCCATATATTAATTATTGTATGGGCGGCGTGGCCAATAATAAGGTAACGTATGCGTCTGGTTTGGGTCCAAAAAAACAGTATTATGTGGTTATTGTTGCTAATGCGGTTGCGAGGCCAAGTTATCAAACATCTGGAGGAACATGGGTCCAACCCGAATCCGGTAATTTTTTTACAGGTGGGTCTATTGGTGATAACCTTTTGAACTCTGAAGGGAAAACCGTTAGACCACTCCCGTTATCTTTAGACAATCGAGAGGTTGTCTTTTTCCAAACATCTGCTTCGAATTGGTCTCATATTATAGGGTTGGCGGTTTTTGCAATAAATCATTAAGTTAATGATTTTAATTCTTGAATGATTTTTTCTTTATTTTGTAATGTATTTCCTAAATTTCCTGCGACTGCATCACACAAAAAACGAATGTCTGTGGCCGATTTTTCAGTTTGGTTGTCAATTTTGTCTACTTTTGTTGACATCGCCACCAACATCGTTTCTACATTCGCTACATCCCTTTTAATTTCTGCAGTTTTGGTCAATATGGTTCGTTCTACGTCATCAAGACGCTTTTCTACAATGCCAAACTTTTCTAATACTTTTTGTTTGACATTGACCAAAGCTTTCGATAAGTCTGTAACTTGTGTTTGTAAGGCATTATATGCCTTTTTAAATTGTTGGGAACTCACATAATGACGTCCTCCAATCATATACAATAATCCAGCACCTAAAATACCAAGTGGGATATATTTAGTATATTGTTCATTGGAATGGTTGACGATTACTGTAGGTGGTGACGGAGGAGATGTTACAGACAAAACTGGCAATGTTAAAGTACCGTCGTAACGCCTGTACAATTCGCATCCTGCGACACCCGATGCAATAAAGCTACACGAGCGCAATATTGCCATAGATGTCATTTACTTGAGAACAACACAGTTTATACTTCCAATTGAAGTGTGGCACATAATGGTAAATGATCAGAATTAGGCCGTTTAACTTCACTTTTTAAAGCTAAATCTGTTTGGTGGACAAATGTTTTATCACAGGGTACTTCTTTTAGAAGCTTTTCTAACGTTATTTTAGTAACCGACACTTTTTTTCGATTTAAACATATTATTTGGTCAATTTGTTTCATATATTCAGGCCCTTCGTTTAGCATTGTTACATAATTATTAGTATTAACATGAACAACATTCCAATTTTCTAATTCTATATCTTCATAAACATGATTCAAATCACCGCCTAAAATAATACATTTGAAATCGTCTATACTTCCCAACAAGCCCAACAAGCCCCATAACGTGTCTTTCCAACCTTTTTTATCACAATGGAATGAAATATAACAGACGTCGTCATTACAAACACAACATATAGGTTTACTATTGTTATACTGTGTTCGAATTTCATCTATGCGCTGTTGTAATAGCACTTGTTTTTCAATATTAGGTACGAATTCGTCTTTAATAAATATCGCAGCGCCATCTTTGGAATCTTCGGCGGGGGTTGTTCCGTTTCGAAAGGGTCTAGCAACATATTTCGCATACTTGTATTTTCCATTGTTCCATATATTAGTATACGTTTTTTGTTCTAATTCTTGTAAAAAACAAACATCGGTTTTTATAGAAAACATATTTTTGATACGGTCCCATTGTGTTATATTATAGGGTGGCATATGGCATGTTTCATTTTCTTGAATCATATTGTTTACTTTACAACCATTCATTATACATCCTTGTTCAGTCACAATGCCTATATTCTTCTCAACATATACCGATGACAAACAATTCAATGTCAGACATATTTTTGATTCAAATTCATGGTATGTTGCCATTATATTTCAATCAAAAAACAAAGTTTATACTTTGTTTTTTACAAGGATAAGAATAAAATGTATATAAGTATATTAAATCTGGTTGAATAATGTCAACCCTTCCACCACCACCACCAATGTTCAAAAAACTTATTTCAATACCTGAAATTTTTACAGAAATTATCGCTGCTATAAAAAAGGAAGATTTACAGATACAGGAGATAGTTTCTCAAGAAATTTGCGAATATAAGGATGAAGATGAGGATGAAAACTTACTTTCCGATAAAACTAAATTAATACGTAAATTATGCAATGCGGAAGAAGGTCTTGGTTGTTTCTGTGCCCGACACAATGGAAAACCATATACTTTACTTCACTATGCTATTATTATGGTCAGACCCAATTGGGTTCAACAATTATTAAATTGTGGCGCTCTACCTACTCCTTCACGTGATGGAAATGATATCTATAAAACAGCCAGCGACAGGATTAAAATGATTCCACAAATCAAATCTTTGCTAAAGACCATTGGATATGTTGGATTACCAAAAAAGTTGGATTACCAAAAAAATAATGGTTCTGGCGGAGGCGGTTCTGGCGGAGGAGTGTTGACAGGATGACATCTAACATTAATTGTTTAAAAAAGTCCTAAATTTAACATATGAGGAAATCAGATAGACGAGGAAATCAGATAGACGAGGAAATCAGATAGACGAGGAAATCAGATAGACGGGGAAATCAGATAGACGAGGAAATCAGATAGACGAGGAAATCAGATAGACGAGGAAATCAGATAGACAATGGAATGTCTATTCTTTACAATGGAATCTTCCCAAATTGGTCCGAGTATAATATCGATAAAGAGGACCTATCCTCCACACTTTGTGCGAATACACTATACAAAAATCTTCATGCATGTCGTGCGGAACTGCTGGACGGGTCTATAGGACATATTAGCCTCCCATTCACTGGAGGTACAACAGGGTTTCTGTTGACACTGGAAAATAACAGGGTGTTTGATATACACGTGTGCAACAACAAACGCTTCGTAAAAACAAACCAAATAGCGCTCGAATCAGACATGAATTGTATAAACATGGTTGCAACGATTGTAAAAGGTCTCAAAGTGTCTAAAAACACATTTAAAAAGACGGTAAACGATGGACTTATGGCTGAATTAAATACCAATCCAACTCCGTTTGTGATTGCCTTTTGTATGTTGACTGAAGAAGAAGTCGCTGTTCACGCGTCAGATTATTTAATAAAACTCGATTCTAATAGTGAAAAGGCGATAAGGACGGTGCTTGCGTATGGAGAAATGATGGAAAAGTCGGAAGAGATGCTATTTTGCCTGTTTAAGTACCTGATGGAAAACAATAAAAAATTTCCTACAAATTTGTTTGAATAAATATACAGTATTTAAATTTATATATATTATTAAAATGTCTTCTAATAATTTATTGTCGGTTGTTGATTTTAACAAAGAACTTGGCACCGAATTTAAAAAAAGAAAAAACAATTGGGCATCTTGGTTACAAATAAGACTACACACAGACGACCCCAAAATCCTTCAAGAACATGAAAATAGCATCGATTTATTTACAGAAATTACTTCTGATATTCTTGAAGAACTAAAACAGCGTTATTCTGAATTATATGTATTGGATGTACAGGGCGGGCTTTCTTTAGCGTTAAGAGCTATATCAGGACAAAAAACCAGCTTTTTAAAAGTATTGTTGATAAAAAGTAGTTTCAATAAAACTTTATTTATTGAAAAACAATTAAGTGGTGTTCAACATTCAATTGGATATAATATTGTTATAAAACGTGAAAATATTATTATAATTGAAACACGATATTGTGCACATTCAGATTTAGTTGACAAAATTAATGTTTATTTTAACAACGATATAATGTATGATGATGAAATCGGCAATATAAACAGATGGTTACACCAATTAAAAACAGGTCTTAAAGAATTACACGAACGAAGTTTATATCATTGTGATATAAAATTAGAAAATGTCATATTGTGTGATGATAATGGTGAATTAAATGTCTATTATATAGACATGGACGATGTTGATTATTTTGAAGACGATAAAACAATGATGACACTTGAGAAAAAAGGAACACCCAAATATACACCAGAAATTGTGCCTGTTTTAAGTGGAACAAAATTAACCAAAAATTTTTGGGTATTTTTTAAAACATACATTGATTTGGTCCAAACCCATATTTTAATGTGTCAAATGCTTGAAGCATTTATATATGCTTGTGCTCGTGTTAAAGACGAAAGTATCCTTCAATGGTGTCAATTAACACAGAATCGTATATGGTTACCTTGTGACCATATTTTAGGTAGCAAGATAACATTTATTGAACAATATTTTCTAAACAATAAATCACCCTTTGTGCATATTGTACAGAATGCTAGAAAATTGATACATTGTCAACGAGAAGTATACAATATTATAGTAGAAAGTCAACAATTTTCCATTGAAGGATACATGACTGAATGGAAAACTATGCTCTTACCTTTAGAAAGCGATAAACAAGGTGGTGAGCTAAAAGAAGAAGTTGCAGCAGAAGTTGCAGCAGTTGTTACGGAAAAACGTACCGTATATAAACAATTTATTAGTTTTTAAACCCTTGAAATTCTGGGTCTTTTATTGCCTAATACTCTAGTTCGTCTTGTTTGTCCCTGTGTTCCGCCTGAGTAAAAGTAGCCATTTTAATCAGATAATAACCTATTTAAATATATCATATTTATAAAAAATGATTCGCTATACAAATTGGACAAAAAAAGCTAAAAATTGTAAAACCGCGTCTAAACTTTTAGAAAGTTGTCTTTTAAAAGCAAAACATGATTCTGCTTGTCATATTTATAAAAATATTGTGATTAAATGTAAACCTAAAAAATAATTTTTTAGGTTGTATCTCTTTTGCGTTTGTTGCCCAAAAAAGGTTGTAGGTCGTTCATCCAGGCCATTTTTGGCGTCGTCGCCTGTAACAATGCTAATATACCCTCCAATTCTCTCTGTTTGGCCCTTAGTTTGCGTATAGATTCTTGTGTCATGGAACGTATGGGCATGTCAAACAAATCTTTGTAGGGGGCTTGAAGATGGATGGATTGAAGTTGTTGTGTAATAGAGACATCGTCCATACTTGAAACATCGTTTTCAAGCATCCATTGAATCCACTTTTCTTTTCGTTTAGATTTGTCGATATCTTGTTGTACTGTTGCAATTTGACATTGAATCCGCGTAGCATATTGATTTAAACGCGCAGGTGCCCATTCTTCCAAGATTTCATAGACGTCTGTATAGTGTTTAAGTTTGTGTTGTGTGTCAAACAAGACGAGGTTGTTCAATACGATTTTTTTGCGAAGTTTGAAATGATTTTCAAGGTCCGTTGGCAGTGGTTTGTTGGTATTGACGACTAGATGAACCTTTGTATCGGTTGATTTTTCTTCAAGCCGAGTAAACCATGGCTGTTTGTGGAGCCAATCTTTGTAATTTTGCGTCCAGACACCCGGTGGCAATTCTGTGATAATGGCCTTGGTGTTGCCTTTTTTCTCCACGACGCCTACAAATTCAAAACCTCCTTCAACTTGTTCCACACGGCCAGTAAAACCACGAACCCAAGGCGCCAATGGACGTGTGGAAAATGCAGTTGGATGTTGCATCCAATCACGCAATGTTTGGGCCAATTGAATTGGGTTAAAACTGGGAATGTGTGTGGAATATCCAGTAGCAATGCCGTGAGCACCATTGACCAAGGCCCAAGGCAATACTGGCGTATAATGTTTGGGTTCAATATTTTGACCATCTTCTTCCAAATAGTGTAGAATACCGTCATCTTCTTCTTTAAAGACCTTTCTTGCGTCTGGCGTGAGTTGCGTAAAAATATAACGTGCAGAAGCATGGTCTGAGCCTCCCATAAGACGTGTACCAAACTGTCCGTTGGGTTTAAGTAGGTGTATATTATTGGACCCTGTGAAATCTTGTGCCATTTTAATGATGGTCCCGTTCAGTGAAACTTCACCATGATGATAGGCAGTGTTTTCACTTGTATATCCCGAAAGTTGTCCTACCTTGATTTCGTCTTTTAAATTGCGTTTTAGACAGGCAAATAACACTTTTCGTTGTGAGGGCTTGAGTCCGTCCCATACAGAAGGCACGGCGCGTGCTACTGAAGCAAGACCAAATAACACCAGTTCTTTATCAACAAATTCGGTAGCGTTTCGAGGCGTTACAAGCCCTGCGTCATTTGCAGGATTGGAGAGCCACTGTCTACGGTCCGCGGCTCTCGCGCGTCTAAAGGCTTTGTCTATCGACTCTTCTTGTCCTTGCATGTATAAATATGGGATGACATACTTGTTGAGTTGACTAAAATAGCGTTTTGAATCTGCGGCAGTGGATGTGCCGAGACCTTTAAAATATTTTTGTTTCCAAGAAGGATGGTCTGGTGTTTGCTGTTTCCACTGTTCATATTCGGGCACACTGAAGAATTCCCGAGTTTGTTGGCGTTTAGTACAGCGCACAATGGGCGTCTGGAAGACTTTAATAAATCCAGGACGTCGTAAAAGAGAGGGCGCATATACGTCAAGCCAATTGATGACTAATCCTTTAATATGAGACCCGTCCACATCTTGGTCTGCCATAATCATCACGGAGCCGTAACGAAGCTTGGAAACATCTTGGGGCTGAACACCTGTCACGCCCAAAATTTTACCCAGATTTACAATTTCGGCATTCTTCGAACGCTGGGCCAAAGAGGCATCTCTGACGTTTAAAAGCTTTCCTTTGAGTGGGAAAACACCATAATGGTCTCTACCAACCACTGAGAGACCGGCAATCGCCATGGTTTTGGCTGAATCGCCCTCTGTTAGAATTAATGTACAATGGAGAGAATCGGCTCCGCCTGCTTTGTTGGCATCGTCTAATTTGGGGATCCCGTTGAGGCGTTTCTTTTTGGCACTTGTGTTGGCCATTTTTGTTTGAGTACGGCGTGCCACATAATCTACAATGGTATCGATGACCTTACAACGTCCCAAAGCCTTTTTATGAAGTGTTGTCCATCTCGGAAAGTATTCTTGAGGTCCAAAATCTTTGGGAAGTGTGGCCAGGCATTCTTTTGCTTGAGAATCAAACGAAGGGTTTGCCACCAAGGCATTCACCATAACATGTACATGAGGCCGTACATCCGTCAGTCGGACTTTAATACCTTTACATTTCTTAGCGACTTCTTGACGAAACCATGAATGAACGACAGACTCCATGACTTTTACGTGTTCGCCGCCTCTTTTTGTATACATGCAGTTGACATACGATGGTACTCGGATATCTTCTTCTGGATTGGTAGGAAAAACAGCCACTTCCCAACGACTATTCAATTGGATATGAACCGATTTACCTGGACAAAACATGTTGGTATAGGCCTTAAAACTAACAATCGGGACAATACTGTCGTTAAAATAAACACGGACATCACGCGGGGTTGTACCCGCAATATCATAGACACATCTCTTAACCATTTTGCGGTAATCTTCATTCGGTTGAGAAGAAAAAAAAGCAAAATCTGGCGAAAATTCCACCAGAGTATAGCTGTTTTTAGCACGGTCTTTTGTCACGGATGTTTTAGTAGATTCACGCATATGGTTTGTCCATGTCTTTTTAAAACGGGCGTGATTCACAGAGTCTAAACATTCGACATGAAATCGAGTGGACAAAATATTCGCCAATTTAGCCCCGTAACCATTGCGACCACCAACAATGCGCTCCTTGGAGTCATCGTAGTTTCGTCCCGTTAAAAGTTTTCCAAACACTGCGGCAGGAATATAACCGCCGTTTTTGGAGTGTTTAACGACAGGGATGGTTTTACCGTTGTTTTTAACCACTAAAGTGCCGTCATCTCTTAGCCATACGTCCACGCGCGTGGTACCACGAAAACGATTGTCAGCAGCATTGGTTAGAATTTCTACTATGGTTTTGAGCAAACCTGGAGAAAATGTTACCTCTTCCAACACCATAGAACCGTCCTTTACGACGTATTCGTTCCGTGTTTCCGGTTGTACACGACCAATGTAATTGTCTGGGCGTAGTTCCACGTGCTCCACGTGTGTCAAAGAAACATATTCATCAGACGCGGATTTTGTAGACGGGGTTGGCGAGGCCATTGGACTAGATACAGTAGCCATTGGACTTGGTTTATATAATAGGAATTAGTTAAGAGATAGAATAAGATAAGAATTTTATTTTTTTTTAAGAAGTTTGTAACAAAAATTATATTGTATTTTATTCATTTGACAGTTTTCAAACTTCATAGTCAGAGCATGTTGTATCATATCAGTATAAAAATCTTTGACTGATAGATAGGTTTGTTGGTTGTGCGTCACGTGTCCATTTGATGTAGTACACCCTCTTCCTGTTTCGCGACCAGCAACATAAACAACAACAGTATCTCCCATTTCAATGAAATAATAAATATCATAGTTAATAACTATTATATGTGTAGAATATAATGTCTTACATTCCATCAAAACGAGTCGCTGACTGGAGTTCCGGCGTCTCAGAATCATTTTCAACGCGGTCAGAACCCGTCAGAGAATATGCAACAGGCTTAACAGTACCAAAACGGGCCTCTACGGCATCATAATAGGACTTTGGAAGACCTGTATACTTCTTGTGACCCGCACAATGACGTAGGGCCCAATCACGACACTTCCAATCCTTACCAATAGACTTGGCAGACATCTGATAATAATCACCGTGCCCCAAAGTAAAACAGGCCGCTACAGTCGCTGTAGACCACTTCAAAATGCCCCCCTTCTTCTTCTGCACCGGAACAACCAGAAAAGAAGCTTTTGAGACGTCCATAGGACTCAAAGCTTCCATCTTTCCAGCTGGCTTGGCATCCTTATACCAGCTGAAAAGCATTGGGATGTGAAAGCCAACCTTCAAACAATTGACCATGCCACACGAAGGACTGTTTTCAGGACCCCGTTCGATGTCTCCATGGCGTCCAATGCCTCGCAGCTTGTCGTAGTACTTGTTCAGCTCATGATACTGGTCATAAATCTTGTATCCGAACGGTCCAAACACAGCGGCACAACGCCAGCGGAACTTTTTCAATTCCAGAAAGGCCTCGTACGAAAAGAAAGTGAACTTGATGTTCGCGTTCTTCGGGTGGCTAGCCTGAACACCGTGCTCAATCGCTTCTCCGTCCTCTTCTGCATCCGTAATGCAACAGTTCCAACGGGCCAGCTTGTTCTGCTGACCATGGGTCGGATTTCCATCCTTATCAAAGGGTCTGGCACGACGAGACCACTTTAATTTGTCCATTTCCTTTGCTTCCAATTGCTTGAAAAGCAAGTACATGTCGATACCAAGCTGCTGGCCAAATTTACGAGTCACTAATACGTTCGCATCCTCCACGGGAGACCCGTCGCGCTTTGAAGCACCTTCCGGAAGCATTTGATTGAGTTCGACCACTTCAATGCCTTCGAACCCAAGTTCGGTCAGATAGGCGGCCAATAAACGGTTTTCCGCGGCAGACCATTCGCGCCCAGGCGTTGATGGTGGTCCCAAGAGTCTCTTATACTTATCATAGATAGTCAAGAGCTCTGCGATGCTTTTAAGAGGCTTTCCAGCTTCGGAAAGCGCCGTCGTAACTTCAAAAACGAACTCGGGACGAGTGATATGGCGAAGTCCACCTTTTGTTTTTTTTGCATTGGTGCAGTCGTCCGCACCATCAGAATCTGAAGCTTTACGCTTCAAACTAGCCCCGTGTGGTTCCTTGTGCGAAGACGATTCATTTGGGCTAGTTTTTAGGTCCAAAACGTTCGAAGAAGAGCCGGAAGCCATAATGTCAGTAGATGTGGAGTCCATAGGTTTTATAATGGATTGTAAATAGATTTCTAAATTTCTAAGAAAGCTCTCACAGCCATTCGTTCGATAGACATTCTATTCTCTCAACTCGTTGTCCACCACTCATCACTACTACACGACCACCATGTCCACTTTTGCCGTTCTCGCTGAAGACTATAAGGTCCCAAACACCCCCCAGAAGACCCACACGACCGAGCCGACCATGTTGGACCATGCTACGGCCTCCAACTCGTTCGAACTCACGCCAGGCCATGTTGGTCTGTTCCTCGGAGCCAGCCACAAGTATGTGCTACAGGCTCGTGAGCACATCAAGGCCGAGACCAAACTTCGACTCCACCACTCGGTGTCGGAGGACGGCGTTGTGACCTTCCACTTTTGTGGAGCGATTCACAAGAAGAACCTGCTTCGTCTGGCCTACCAGACACTCTTCAACACGCTCGGCAAGCGTTCCATTGAAACCGGCTTCGGCGTCGCCTGCGACCCTTCGGTCGTCAAATTCGTGTTTGGCAAACAACAGACCAACATTTTGCGCCTGATTCAGGAGGCCGGTGGAGACGAAAACACCTACGCTCGGTATTACAAAGACGAGCAGATGATTGGCCTACAGCTCCAGAAGTCCTCCATGACCTACGAAAAGCTCCTGAACTTCCTGGAGGCGTTCGAAAACGCCGTCGAAGACGAGGCCCTTCGGTTCCAACACACTTACATCCACGACAGGGTGGAAACAGTGACCGAAGCCACGACCTCCCCAACCTTTTCGATGGGAGACCATTCCTGGCCCTCTACGCCTTCTTCAGAGGCAACGACAGACCCTTATGACGCTTCTCCAGCCCCTTCAGAGGCAGCTTCTTCCGAGGCCTCTACGGTGCGCACCACGCGTTCCAATTCGTGGTGATCAACAGTCGTCCACAAGCATGCACACGACTCTGTGTTCGTCTTTTGTGCAAATGTCGTGGCAGTACAGCAGTAGTGTAAAGACTCATGTAATAATACACCTAATAATTCTGCATCATTTATTTGATTTTTTTTCGATATCCAAACAGTGTCTCCGTCCGATTCTCCATGTAAATCGCAATATTCACTTGACATACGTGCATTTTTTATCTTTCAAGAGCCCAATCCAAAGGCATGTCCACATTTATATGTTGTTCACGACTTTTAGAAAGTGTTTTAAACGCAGACTCTATTTTGACTCGTTCTTGAGTTAAAATAGCCATGATGACGGGGTTAAACATGTTTATCTTCCTATGTGAAGCATGAGAACCAGACGTGTTCGGATATCTTGGAAAAATACAACCGTTTTCACTGTTAAAATTTACCATCTTTTTATAGTTCATGTAAAATATTAAATAAGAGCTATATTTATACGTATTATAAAAAGAATCTATTTAAGGATGTTCAAAAGTTTAAATGTCTTTTTTAATTAGTCGAAGTGTCTCTGTATACAAGTTAAAAAGGGCATTAGTCCAGATAAAATTATTTGGCCACAAACGGCCAAATAAAACACCGGCAGCCTCATGCAATTCTCCAAATCTAGATTTGAATTTATTGGAAGAATTAAAAAAAGCCGCATCGGTTGAAAACACAGTTCTAGTAAAGAATATATTACGTGGTATATCAATTACATTAGACGTAAGTAATTGGGACATTTTACCAACTATGAAAACATTTATTCACCAATATCAATTAGATAACCGCATGGAGCGTCTTTCTATTTAAACAACCACATTATTCATGCCACAGTGTTCATAAATCCAGGTACATTGAACAATGCTACCTGTCTTAATTTTTTGAGTAACATCTTGCCATTCTTCATCAAGTCATGGTTTTAAAATGTTAAAAATAAGTATTTATAGACACTAATTTAAAATATTATGTTGATTACCTTTCGTAAATATCCCATTGGGATTTTGTTTTTTAATGTCGATACAGACAATTTATATGTTGTAGCGGTTGGTGCATCGTTTATAGGCTGTTTATTAGGCTTATCCATCATCAATAACATTAAAAATCACTTTATACAACGGTCTGTGAAGAAATTTTATCATATTGTCTGCATGTATATATTAATGACAATGGACATAATGTTTGCTGTGGCTATTTTATTGGCCACTGTTGTTTATTCTGTCTGTTTTCATTACAATAACAAAGAAATAAAGATTATCGATACGACGCCACGATTTTATGCAGAGGTGCCCGGTGATGATAACCAAGATGTCATTATCGAATCTACAGATATGAGAATGTAGTATAAATCAACTCGAAGACAAAAGCCTCCGACGAATATGCGGGGGTCACAATCCGTGTACTTAGGAATTGGCCTGGTAGTAGTGTGTTCGTGGCAAAATAAGAAAAAAAACTTGGGAGATTCTAGTTCAACAGCGGCCTTTGTTGTTTTTCACAGTTCGGAAAAAATTGCCATTCAAAGACATTTCACCAGAGGTTTTAAATATTATTCTATATTTAAATGGTCTTTGTAAAATAGAATATAAATAGAACATTCTGTTTACAAATGTTTCGCATTATTCGGCGTTTATATCATTCTCGAGTAATAGACCATTATGAACGTCCTCGTAATGTGGGTTCGTTGGACAAAAACAATGTCCGAGTTGGTTCTGGTCTAGTTGGTGCGCCTGCTTGTGGCGACGTCATGAAATTAGACATCCAGGTGGACGAAAATAATGTTATTGTGGATACTAAATTTAAAACATTTGGATGTGGTTCGGCCATTGCGTCTTCTTCCGTGGCAAGCGAATGGATAAAAGGAAAACACGTTGATGAAGCTATAAAAGTCACAAACAAAGACATTGCACATCATCTTAAATTGCCACCTGTTAAATTGCACTGTTCAATGTTGGCGGAAGATGCCATTAAAGCAGCTGTCAAATCGGTCAAAGAAAATATTACAAAAAAATAAACGTATTTTACTATTAAAGTTGTTCATTTCTTTATAAATGTCTCATTCAATTTATGGTGGTTTAGCCAGTTTATCTTTTTTAGGTGTTATTATCCCCTACGTTTTGCCCATAGTGGGTGGTTTGGTTGGAACCGTCATTATTTGTGTTTCAAATGGCACTATTATATCTATAGCTTTAAAAAACAAATGTTCCAAGAAAACACATATAGAAATACCTACTGTAGAATTAACCGAAATTTCTTAACAAATTACAAAAATATCTCATTCTATTTATGGTAGATTGCCCACGTTGTCTCTTGTAGGTGTTATTAAAAAAAGTTTCTGGTCCCCCGATACTCAAACATAAAATGGGAAAGTCAAACTTTTCAAAAAAGTTTATTGAACAGTTCTGCGGTATTTAATGTATATTATATTGTTAGAATGTCTGGCGTCACTGAGGAACAACGTCAAAAAGTTGAAAATGTCGTTAATGATAGTTTAGATATTATAAATAATGCACGCCAAAGAGCATCGGACGTTTTAAAACAACCCACTGTTCTAGAACAAGGGAATTTAAATGCAAAACTCATCGAACACCTTTTAAACAAGTTGACAAACAATCCTTTAGATTTAGAACACCTTTTAAACAAGTTGGCAAACAATCCTTTAGATTTAGAACGCGATATTAAATGGAAAAGTGATCAATATTGTTCGCGGATTTATAATTCTTTGATATGTATTGCAATTGGCGTTATGTTAATTCTTATGGGTCTTATTGTTGTATTTATGATAGAGCCCGCTCTTCTGGGGGCAAAGAATGATTTTAAAACGATTGTAAGAGTTGTAATGTCAAATTGTACCTGTAATTAACCAAACTTTTCAAAAAAGTTTTGCAGCGACTTCTTCTTTTTTCATCGTTAGGGTTTAGTCAACCATTGTAATGGTTGTAATTGTTGTAATTGACGGTATGTTTTTACCTTGGAGGGTTGTAATTGACGGCATGTTTTTACCTTGTGGTGCTGTTTATAATAGATAACTGACAAAACCACAACAATGACAATAATCACCCCGATAACAATCAATCCTATCATGAATTCGGTATTTCCTACAGGTGCTGGACTTGACTCCACGCTAATAATTTTACCATCGTGTTCGAGAGCACAAGTTGTATTTATTTGTAAAGAATTGATTGTTGTATTATATGTCATCGTCGTGTTTAATTTATCGATATAAAATTGTGCGTTTGTTTGAAATGTTGTAACAGTGCTTTCATTTGTTTCGAGACAATCTACATTATTCCAAATGTTATCGAATCTATTCTTGTAGATCGTAAAAGCATCTTGAATATTAGCGCAATTTTTCGCACAAATTTGACGTTTGACCATGGCGGCCATCAAACAACCGGAGTTTAAAGTAAATATATCAAAATTTGGTACACCACAAACAGTAGGTTGTTGTGCTTTTATAATTGGTAATAATAAAAATAGGAAAAACATATATATAAAATATAAAAGTGTTTAAATAGTGTACAAAAAACAAATTTGGTAAGAGAACCGCCTGAAATCGAATCAGGACAAGTGTCACCAGACACAGTTCTAAAAAGCCGGATGTGAGAATTGAACTCACGACCTCCGCATTACAAGTGCGATGCTCTACCACTAAGCTAATCCGGCAAAAAAAACAACAAGGTGCCCCGCCCGTGTACTTTTTTTTTCAAAAAGGTTGGGAAAAGCCGTGGACAGAACACCCTTGGGAGACACGGGCATCGAACCCATTACCTCTCGCATGCAAAGCGAGCGCTCTACCATTTGAGCTAGACTCCCGACTCTGTACAGGACTTGCCTGAACTCTTCAACGAGAACAGAGTAAAAATATGCACCATCCGGTAATCGAAACCGGGGCATGTCCTTGGAAGGGACATATGTTACCACTACACCAATGGTGCAAAAAGGGCCGAGTCCCTCAACGGCCCCTCGACCACCGCCAGATACGGGACTCGAACCCGTGACCACGAGATATAGAGTCACGCGCTCTACCAACTGAGCTAATCTGACCAATACTGAAAGTGGGGATCGAACCCACCACCTTCGCCGTGTAAAGGCGACGTCATAACCAACTAGACCATTTCAGCTTTGCCATGAGGCTACCCATACTGGGACTCGAACCCAGAATCTTCCGCTTAGAAGGCGGACGCGTTATCCAATTACGCTATACGGGTAAAAAATATGTCAGCTGAGGGTGCTCCATATGGGACTTGAACCCATGACCTTCGGCTCATAAGACCGATGCTCTACCAACTGAGCTAATGGAGCGGTAGTTTTGGCTCTTTTCGGAGCAAAGGTGGTGTTGGAGTGGATACCAACAACTCTGTATAACGGATAAACGCGCCACCATTGCGCCAATTAGCGCAGCTAATAAGGGATTCGAACCCCTAACCTTTTATCTCACAGCATGTTTATTACACCAACCACCAAGGAAATAACCGGAATCGAACCAGTACTAATGTTCTACCTTAGATAATTCCGGGTGAACATTTTAGAGTGGTTGTTCAGCACTACGTGTCAGTCAGCATTGTGGGTTCGTAAATATATAGAAAATAATAAACATTATGACGTACCTTAACCTGAAAAAAAGAGAGAAAACCTGAAAAAAAGAGAGAAAACCTGAAAAAAAGAGAAAAAACCTGGAAAAAAAGAGAAAAAACCTGGAAAAAAAGAGAGAAAACCCAAAGTCAACATACCCATGAGCCAACATACCCATAAGCCAACATACCCATAAGCCAACATACCCATAAGCCAACATACCCATAAGCTCACACAGGTAATGCTCCCGTTCTTCCGGTTAATGGTACCGGCGTGCTACTTTCACACTCGTGAGCTAAAAAAATCGCGCCACTTGGATTCGAACCAAGGACCTTCCGGTTATGAGCCAGACACGCTAACATACTGCGCCACAGCGCGGACAGTTTAAGGTCATAGTGGACCATAAGTTCACACAGGTAATGCTCCCGTTCTTCCGGTTAATGGTACCGGCGTGCTACTTTTACACTCGTGAGCTAAAAAAATTGCCACCTACGAGATTCGAACTCGTGCATGCGAACATAGTGGGTCTTGAATCCACCCCCTTAGACCAACTCGGGCAAAGTGGCATACTTCACGGTTGCCGGCAATTGATAATACGCTTTTATTCCTCCGAGTGCTTATTGGCAAGATTGTCCAGTCGCTACGTCCACGACACTCAGTGAAGATGCCGCTACGTGCTGAGTTTAAAGTCATCCAAAGACTAAAGCCATCCAAAGACTAAAGCCATCCAAAGACTAAAGCCTATGCAGGTACTGTCCCCGCTCTTCCGGTTTAAAAATACCGGCGTGCTACTTTTACACAAATAGGCTAAAAATAAAGTGCCACCTACGGGATTCGAACCCGTGCGGTCTTTTGCGACCAAAGGATCTTAAGTCCTCCCCCTTGGACCAGCTCGGGCAAAGTGGCGCGCTCGGTGCTGGGATTGAACCAGCGACCCCCCGATTAACAGTCGGATGCTCTAACCAACTGAGCTAACCAAGCAGACAGTTTAAAGTCGTGCTTAGGACTTGTGGATGAAATAAAAAACCCTCAACAAAGACAAACATGCAAAGACAAACACGCAAAGACAAACATGCAAAGACAAACACGCAAAGACAAACATGCAAAGACAAACACGCAAAGACAAACAACTTACCCTGGGGGCCTTTTTATGTCATGCCGAGGACAATGCTCAGACGGGGGATCGAACCCCGAACTCAGGTTTCAAAGACCCACGTGATAGCCATTTCACTATCAGAGCGGAGTGTCCTATCTCTAGACATACCTGCATCATCCAGCTGGAGATATCACTGCGTGCGCAGTCTGTGGTATATGAGAAAGGTCGATGGCCAGCGTCCTGGCCACGAGTCCTAGGAGGAATCGAACCTCCGTTTTCGGTAGTTCCAACCGATGTGCTAACCACTGCACTATAGGACTGTGAGCGCCCATCGCTTAATATTATTACTATTATTGACTCGGACTTGCAATTTACACCTTGCCAAAGTGTTTTCGCGATACTTTTTTTTGAAGAATCGTTATAAATCGTTATACATAACTATTATAACTATTCCCAGCATTGCTAACAGTTTATAACGTCATGTTGGACGGTAAGCTCTTGCGAGAATCGAACTCGCTTTTCCGGTTTATATAGTACCGATGTGCTACCAATGCACCAAAGAGCTAAAATTCCTCGTACGGGACTCGAACCCGTGCCGCTCGCCTTTCACGCGAGTATCCTAACCACCTAGACTAACGGGGAAGCCGTGCCCACTGTGGGAGTCGAACCCACGGCCACAAGATTAAAAGTCTTGCGCTCTACCGACTGAGCTAAGTGGACGGGCAAGCACAACTTACCTTGAAGAAATCCTGTGGAAAAGGGTGAGTGTTAAAGGGTACAAAATGTGAGGGGGGAATCTCTATTTAATTCTATTTATACTAATTTTACGAGTTTAAGATGGATGTAAGTGGCAAAGGGATGTAAGAATGATTTTGTTGTGTTAATGTCATCCAACTTCATTATTTTTGAAGAATAAGCGCAAAATATGAAATATTCTACAGAGAATACTCTGTTTTTGTTTCTACCATCTTTTTAAGATGCAATCAATTTGCAGAATATACTCAACATATTCTGCAAATTGATTTTCTATAATTTGGAGGTATAATTTTTTGGGACATGGCGACGCAGGCATAATTATGCCTTGAAAATATGCTCAAAAGATTCGCATCGCAAATCTCAACCTTTTGAGGGGGTTACGAGCCTTCACTATGTGTGTATCATCTATTTATACATGGGGTGGGTAAGATACGAGGTTGTGAAGGGTGGTCAGTTGTGTATGTGTTGTTGTGTGTAATAAGTCAACCTTTTATAGAAACTTTATTTTGAAACACGCGAATTCTCTAAAACTTTTTTAAAAGGTTTGTTTTAGAATTCTATAATTATGGGGATATGGAATACTATGAGAGCTTTGTCAAAACACATTCAGAGCTACCCTGATACGATAGACGTTAGCTTAATCGAAAGAGAATTGCAAGACGTTACCATTGGCACCGACGACAGGGCAGCATACGCTTTGCGTATCGGAAGATTAATAAAAATATTTCGATACGAAGCACGTGGCGTAAATCCATTGAACGAAATCCATAACGCAATTAAAACACACAAATATGATAAACTAGCCTTTCTTTTGAATCAATATGCACCTGACTATTTCGAATGGACGCGTCAAAACCTGGAAATAGATATGATGTCAACAAAAGACAAATCGCCATTCATTAACTCTGCTATAGAGTGTAATAACTATGTAGCTGTCCACATGCTTGAAGATTCATGCATGGCTTATGAATCTTCAAAATATCCAGATGTTGAATACCCTGACATGGAAATGTTTAAACGTATTGTTGGACGCCACAACGGTGATTACATCAACGTAAGGTTTAAAAAATATGATTCCCTGGGCGCAGACGACAACCACGTGATTACTCCGGCCATGGCATGCCTTGAACAAAAAAAAGATGACGCACTTCAATGGTTATTGGCACATCCAAAATTTCGCCCAGAAGAAAATACAAATACCAACCAAACTTCTCTTCTGCACTGGGCTGTGCGTTTCGGCGACCCAAGGCATGTGAAATGGTGTTTAGACAAATTTGACGTCAATGTTGTCAATAAAAAAAGAAAAACACCCCTGTTTATGGCGGCAAAATGTGGTCATGTTAAAAAGCTAAAAATGCTTCTGAAGGCAGGCGCTGACCCTTCTATACGCGCCATGTTATATATCGACAACGGATATCAAACAGCATTTGTCGCCGCCGCCACTGCCGGACATCTAAACATGGCCAAACGCCTTCCCAAAAGACATATGTATTATGCACTGGGTGAAGCTATTACAAATAACCACACTCCAATGGTTAAATGGCTTTTAACCCAAGGTGCGCCACTAACGTCGCATAAAGAATCTTGTTCGAAAGATTTTGTGTTATATATGGCAATGGGAAGTTGTCCGAAAATTAAAAAAATGCTTTGGGAATCGGGCGCTGGTGCAGTTGTTTCCACCAAAAACATGGCAGAGTGGTCTTATTTCGAACCGCGTGGATTCCAATGGTCCGAAAAATGCTGCATGTGTTTAAATGATAACACATTTCCAGTTAGACTACGCTGTGGACATGTCAGCTGTGGTCAATGCATGCATCGACTCGTATTACATACTCTACAACAAGACAAAATGTCAGTATTTTGTCCGGAATGTCGGACAAAATCTTCTATGATTGAAATCATGTCGCTCAAGTCTGTAAAACATACACAGGCAAACATTTCCAAAGTCGAAGAAGCGTCTAAAGTATATGTTGATGAAATACGAGCATATAAACGCGATGCACGCGAAATGGCACAAAATATAGCCGCTGCGGAAGGATTTTTAGATACGCTTCGAATTCGCCATTTTAGACTTGAACATAAAGTACAGATATACCAGAGAAACCATGATGCAGTTGTTCAAGAAGCACGCGCTGAAATGGTTAGAATACTATAAAGAAACTTTTCAAAAAAGTTTTGCAAAATCTCAAAGAAAGTTTTAGCTAAAAGTTTTAGAAAAAAAGTCATTCTCAAAAATCTTGAATTCTCTAAAAGTTTTAGCTAAAAGTTTTAGAAAAAAAGTCATTCTCAAAAATCTTGAATTCTCTAAAAGTTTTAGC
>Ga0209091_10001114_pt1 | contig 24306 bp, 34 predicted proteins | sample ArcticOcean_MG_C_6_FD_187438 | JGI IMG/M metagenome (GOLD analysis project Ga0209091, IMG submission 187438) | Marine microbial communities from western Arctic Ocean - ArcticOcean_MG_CB8_128 (SPAdes) (version 2) | ecosystem: Environmental > Aquatic > Marine > Oceanic | place: Arctic Ocean...
GAAGATTCCAATGTCAGTGATGTTACAACATCTTATAATGTTTTATAAGTATGGTGGCAAGCAATTGTATTACTTTAATACATTTGATGGTCAAGGTGAACTAGATATAAATGCTCTTAATGATGAAGAACCATTAGAGCCAGGATTAATAGATGATGAGGATTGTGAAGGCTGTGCCATTTAATGGAACTAAGCAACCTTCCAAGTTATAAATTAGCAAAGTGTTTGTGTGTAAGACCGCTATCGCCAGATAACCCGGAATTAGGATATTTTAATTCTTGCACAGAACAACCACAGTCGAAATCAAATAAAATAGTAGAAGATGAATTTTTTTCTGGACGTGGTAGATTTTATTGGTATGACATTAAACTTGATTCAAGTGTAGACTTTTCTGTGTATCAAAAATTTATAACAGAATTTTTAAGAAGAGGCGAAACACATGATTGCTTAATACACTTATCGAATGTAATATATGAACCTCAATACGATAAAGAATTAGTATCATTATATAACATGCCACATTTATCACAATTTATAGAAGTAACTTCTTCTATTCCGCAAACTATATATTTTGATTTGGATGATAAAAGATTTGAACCGACCTCACTAAGAGAATTAATTGAAGTAGACAAGTTGTGTAGAAAACTTGAAGGTATTCCAAATATTTCATATTTCTTAATAAATGTATCAGTACACACAAGAAATAAGGATAATTCACTTAGTGACGTTAGCACAGTACTAGCAGTAAACGACCTTTATTACAAAGAACTGATGGCAAAAGAAGAAGAGAAAATGATGCAGAAGATAAATATGAAGCAATTGAGAGAAAATTAAGAGAGGAAACTATGAGCGTATTTAATTCAAACAACAAACAAGACCACACAAAAGCGAAAGCATTTTTGGACCCGTCAGGAGGAGTGACAATCCAGCGTTATGATATGTTGAAGTATAAACAGTTTGACAAACTAACTGATAAGCAGTTAGGTTTCTTCTGGCGTCCAGAGGAAGTTGATTGTCATAAGGATGCAAACGACTTCAATAATCTTACAGATAATGAAAGACACATTTTCACAAGTAATCTTAAAAGACAAATCATATTAGATAGTGTTCAAGGTCGTGCGCCAGTCGAAGCATTTGGACCACTAGTAAGTATTCCAGAACTAGAAGCATGGATTCAAACTTGGACATTCAGTGAAACAATTCACTCACGCAGTTACACACATATTATTCGTAATGTGTATGCTAATCCTAGCAAAGTATTCGATGAGATGATGAATATTCCTGAGATTACAGACTGTGCCGATGCTATTAGTACTAACTATGATGAACTTATTGCCCTTTCATTACAGTATCAATACCTAGGAGTAGGCAATCATACAGTCAATGGCAAGAAAGTTAATGTAGACTTATACGAACTTAAGAAAGCATTATACAAAACACTAATGAGTGTTAACATCCTAGAAGGTGTTCGTTTCTACGTATCATTTGCTTGTAGTTGGGCGTTTGCTGAACTTAAGAAGATGGAAGGCAATGCTAAAATTATTAAACTAATTGCACGTGATGAGAATTTGCACTTGGCATCTACTCAATCACTTCTAAAGATTTTACCTAAAGATGATAAAGATTATATTAAAATTGCAAAAGAAACAGAAAAAGAATGTATTCAGATGTTTGTTGATGCAGTTGACCAAGAAAAAGCATGGGCTGAGTATCTATTTAAAGATGGCAGTATGATTGGATTAAACACACAACTATTAAGTGATTACATTGAATGGATTTGTTGCAAACGTATGATTGCTGTTAATCTAAAATGTCCATATGTTGTTCCACAATCAAATCCACTACCGTGGACTCAGAAATGGATTGCAGGTGCAGATGTACAAGTAGCACCACAAGAAACAGAAATCACTTCTTATATTCAAGGAGGAGTGAAGCAAGACGTATCAGAAGACACGTTTGGCGGAATGTCATTGTGATAGAATTAGATAGCATAGGTAAAGTAGATTATGAAGTAAAAGATTTTGTTGCGTTAACACCTCATAACGAGGCGCACTTTTGTTTAGTACCTAGGACAGTTGACCAAGAAACTATTTTAAAGTTACAAAAAGTAATGATGGACATAGGCAATGCAAACATTAAGAATGGAGTATGCAAAGAATACCATACTGTAATGAGATTTGTCAATGACCATCCAATTGTAGAAATACATTTAACACAGGAGAAAAGTATGACCAAAATAGGAACAGAGTTTCAAATATGGATACAAAGTACTTGGATGGAACATCTAGACGAGAAACTGGCTTGGAAAGAAAAAGTAGATTACACACAAGCCGAGTGGATTAAGAATAATATTAAATTCTTAACAAATAGATTTCAAGAAGTTAGAGAACTTCCACCTGAAGTAAAACAAAGAGCCAGAGCAATAGACGGATTTGGTGAGTAATGAAAATCGTACTTGCCACTGGTGGATTTGACCCAGTTCATTCTGGGCATATTTCATATCTTAAAGCCGCTAAAGAATTAGGTGACCATTTAATCGTTGGCTTAAACTCAGACGAATGGTTAGAACGTAAAAAGGGTAAAGCATTTATGCCCTGGAACGAACGTCTTTGTATTGTAAACAACTTACAAAAGGTAGACGAAGTGTTTACATTTATGGATGACGATGACACTGCCATAAACTTTATAAAACAAGTCAGAGCCCACTACCCAACCGATAAACTAATTTTTGTTAATGGCGGAGACAGAACAGCAGACAATGTTCCAGAAATGGTATTTGATGATGTTGAGTTTGTATTCGGCGTTGGCGGAGAAGATAAGAAAAACTCAAGCAGTTGGATATTAGAAGAATGGAAATCACCTAAAACAATTCGTAATTGGGGATGGTATAGAGTATTAGATGATAAGTCTGGATATAAAGTTAAAGAATTAGTAATAGCACCTGGACAAAGTTTAAGTATGCAACGCCATAAACATAGAGCAGAACACTGGTACATTCTTAAAGGTGAATGCACATTTAATGTAATAAACATTTCTTCTGATATTGAAGAACTAGGAAAATATAAAGAAAATCATACTATTACAATTGAAAAAGATAAATGGCACCAAGCATGTAACACCACAACCGAACCCTGTCACATATTAGAAGTACAATATGGTGACAAGTGTATAGAAGAAGATATTGTGCGAATGAAATAAATAAAAGAGCATGATAATATGTAAATTTCACAACTAAAAGGAGTAAGATATGAAACTTATTAAGACAGGAAATATATATGACAAGGATAACTCAATGAATTTATTAAACTTAACAGAAACTGAAATCTCTCAGTTAATCGACTCTCTGGCTACAAATCCAACAATCGAAGCAGACAAAAAAGAACCAACATTGAATTGGTTGCGTGAGCAATTGTCTGAACAGAAAATAGGTGGTGCATGGAAACGAAGACTTAGAGAAAAAGGTCATGTCATTTAAGAATTTAATTTATGCAATTTGTATAACGGCTGTAATTTTATTTGCATTTGTAAAGTCAGTAGAAGCCCAGCCACATAACGTGGTAGATACTGACCCAGAGTTGCTCGTTATTGCATCTGAATTAGAAGACAAAGAAATGGCTATAATGGTATTGGGTGGCATAGATTACTATGTACAGGAATGTACCCCATTAACTTCTCGTGGAGTTATATACAAAGCCAAAATAATCACATACCATGACATAAACAAGACATTATTACCAATTAATCCGACATATATCAAGGGTGCGTTAGCAGTATCAGGATATGATTGTTATGAGATGTTCAAATTGATAGAACAATTAGAAGTAGAGGTAGTAGAAGAACCAACCCATCCAATAGATAAACAGCAAAGTATTTCGTAAGATTTATTGACTTGGTTACAATTATGTGTTATAATTGTTATAATTAGACTAGAGGAATAGGATGATAGAAACAGATATAGTATTATTAACGGTAGCCTTCATTGGTCTTTGTGCATATTTTAGTTATAAGAGCGGTATGAAAGAAGGATATCATCAAATGGCACTTGAAATTACCTCGGCGATAGTTGAGATACATTTTGAGAAAGAAAAAGTCGAGGCAATGAAACTCGAAGTAGAAGAAATTCAAAAAGAATGTGCAAAGTTAATGGAAGAGAGTAAGACATGAAAATCATTTCAGGAAATAGTAACTTAAAACTCGCAGAAGAAATTGCATCACATTGTTTTGCCGGTTTAGTACCTGCAGAAATCAAAACTTTTGCAGATGGCGAGAGTAGTGTAGAGTTTTTAGAGAATGTTCGAGGCGAAGATGTCTTTATCGTTCAGAGTACTAGTCAACCAGTAAATGATAATCTAATGGAATTGCTCGTAATGATTGATGCCGCAAAGCGTAGTAGTGCAAAACGTATTACAGCAGTCATCCCTTATTTTGGTTACGCAAGACAAGATAGAAAAAGTGCAAGTCGCACTCCAATCACTGCAAAATTAGTAGCAAATCTAATGACAGAAGCAGGTGCAGATAGAGTTTTAACGATGGACTTACATGCTGGACAAATTCAAGGGTTCTTTGATATTCCAGTTGATGATTTAACAAGTCGTATTGTATTTGCGAAAGATATTAAAAGAACATTAGGTGATAAAGCCTATAAAAATACAGTATTCGTTTCGCCTGATGCAGGTGGTACTATGAGAGCCCGTAAATTCGCTGAAATGTTTCATGGTGATATTGCTATCGTAGATAAACGTAGACCTAAAGCAGGTAAAAGCGAAGTGATGAATATTATCGGTGAAGTTGAAGGTTCACACGCAATATTAGTTGATGATATCATTGATAGTGGTGGTACATTATGTAATGCCGCAAAGGCAATCATGGATGCGGGTGCATTAAGTGTACGAGCATACATTACCCACGGAGTTTTGACTGGCGAAGCATGTCAGAAGGTAGAAAAAAGTGTATTAAAAGAATTAGTAATCACAGACAGCATTGAATTCCGTTGTCCTGATGATTTAAAAAAGACACGGCAAGTTAGTGTTTCAAAACTATTCGGTGAAGCAATTCGCAGAGTAAGTAATGAAGAAAGTGTGAGTTCGTTATTTTTTAACCAAAAGGTATAACTATGGACACGAAGGCATTAAAAATAGACACATTAATAGAGCATAAAGCATCTCATAGAGTAGCAAAAATCACGGATATCTATCATCCGCCCGATAATCCTTTCGTTATCTCACTAACGTACAAATATATTGATACAGACAAGGTTCGTACAATAATTGACAGTACATTAGAGAGTTTTGGTGAACATTGGGACATTTTAGACACTAAATCTAAAGAAATAGAGCAAACACCAGCCTAATTTCTAGATGAATGAAGAAGTCTAAGTGGAAATGGTTATTAAGCCTCACTTCTCTGCTAATCTTTGTTAAAATACTCATATGGGTGTTTATTTTCTATAAAATAGGAGTTTTCTAACTCTAAAAACCCCAAAAACTTGACAAATCCATCTTTTGGTGTATACTGTAAGTATATTAAATAGAAGAGAGGGTTAAATATGGCTTATATATCAACTGATGAAGTAAAAGCAGTTCGAGTTGCTCTTAAAGAGCGTTTCAAAAACAAACTTAAGTTCTCCGTTCGCAGAGAACACTATTCAAGTCTCCAAGTTTCTATCGTTTCTGGTGAAATCAACTTTTTTGACGGAAGTTTAAACAAAAAAGATAAGTATCACCCAGAGGCTGCCGAATATGTGTTCGATGGTTATGAACAAATCAATGAATATTATCCTGAACATTATGGAAAGCATGAAATGTTATTCACTGAGATTGTTAAAATTATGAAGACTGCACCAGCATCAATTGAGGGTGGTCGTGCTTGGTATGACAATTCAGATGCAATGACTGATTATTTTGATACTGCTTACTACACTAATATACGTATCGGCAAGTGGGACAAGCCTTATGTATTTACAGGAGCGAAATAATGACGAAATTTAAACTTTTTCAAATACATCTTACAGATGCGGAAGTAGATAAAATTAATGCTGAAGGACATGATAGTGTTCATAAGCAATCGCTAAAATTAGATATGAGCCTTAGAAAAAATGACACAGGTGCTATTGCGAAAGAGGCATTCGAACTAGGTTACTATACTCATGTTGCTAATATTAGTGCTGAAGGACTTGAAGGTGTTTTTCACGTGGGTAATATGGGACCAGAATCACAAATCGAAAGACTTGGTGATATGTATTCTGTAAGTGTTAGTGATATCGTTATCGATGAAACTGGAAAGAAATCAGTTGTCGCAGATATTGGATTTAAGGAGGTCTTATAATGTCAGTTGAATTGAAACCAAAACTAGATAAAATGTATATCGACCTTGATGGTCCCAATGGAAATGCGTTTTATCTCTTAGCAACTGCTTGTAAATTATCTAAACAACTTGGTCTAGATAACAAAGCAATTGAGAAAGATATGAAATCAGGTGATTATCTTAATGTACTTAAAGTATTTGATGATAACTTTGGTGATTTCGTAGTGTTACAAACTGAAAATGCTGAATATCTTGAGGCATTTGCAAAGTAAAAATTGCAAAAACTTGACAGGTTACGGTTTTGTGTTATAATATAGTTATATTAAACAAATGAGAGGGTTGAATATGAACAATATAAAGATAGAAAACGGGTTATACAATAATACTGATATCAGCGGTGTATTTCCTTTACTTAAAGGTCTTACAAAATCAAAAGATGGTTCGTATTTTGTAAAAATCAAAGTTTCTGATGCTGAGGACAAAGTCTTCAAAGGTCGTGATGCAGTTCGAGTTAAAATTATGAACCAAGACCAAGTTACAGAGATTAAAAATGTCAAACTCGGTAAGAAAATGGTTGAAACTGAAGACCAAGCAATTGAACGAATTGCTGAACGTTTTAAGATTTTAGAAGAAATGACAGGTGCAACACTTGACGGTATTGTACGAGGCATGGTTGTTACAGGACCTCCAGGAGTCGGTAAGACTTATGGTGTTGAACAAGTTCTTGAAAAAGATAGTTTGTTTGATGTGATGGCTTCTCGTCCACTACGACATACATTTGTTAAAGGTGCCATGTCGGCAATTGGGTTGTATGCTAAACTCTATGAGTATAAAGATTCTAAAAACATTCTTGTTTTAGACGATTGTGATAGTATCTTGTTTAATGAAGATGCCCTTAATATTCTAAAAGCGGCACTTGACTCGTGTAAGAAACGAAGAATTTCATGGAACACAGATTCTAACTTGTTACGCCGTGAGGGAGTACCTTCAACGTTTGATTTTAACGGTTCTGTTATCTTTATTACTAACTTGAAGTTTGATAACATGCGTAATACGAAAATCAAAGACCACTTAGATGCGATTATGTCTCGTTGTCATTACCTTGATTTAACACTTGATACAACTCGTGATAAGATTATGCGAATTAAACAGATTGCCCGTGATGGTGGATTGTTTGATACTAAAGGTCTTACTAAGATTGAAGAAGAAGAAATTATCGAGTTCATGGTTGAAAAGCAAGATAGATTGCGTGAAGTTTCATTGAGGATGGCTCAAAAGATTGCTGACCTACGAAATATGGATAAAAATCGTTGGAAAGTTCTTACTGAATCAACTTGTATGAAACGTAACGTTTAATAAAATTTAAAAAGTTCACCCCTCGGCGCTGGTAATAGAAATATTACCGGCGTTTTTTTATACAGAAAACACTTGAATTCTTGGGTGGAATATGTTATACTAAGTTAAATGCTGAGAAAAAACTATAAATGAACAAATGTACAATCATAATCAAGGACGAAGTAAACGTCAAGTTAGAAGGCCTTGACCCGTCTACTCGCAGAAAGTGTAGTGATAAACTAAAGTTTTTCCTACCTCATGCGTTTCATATGCCTGCATATAAACTTGGTAGATGGGATGGCACAGTCCGCTTTTGTGATGTTGGTGGTAGAACTTTTCTAAATTTGTTAGACGATGTTTTACCCGTAATCATTGAACAAGGTTATGAGATAATCATTGATGATAGGCGTGAGAACGAAGAAATGAGTTTTTCCATAGTAACTGAGAACTTCTGGGAAGGCAAGACTTGGCCTGAAGGACACATAAAAGCAGGCGAGCCCATTGTATTAAGAGATTATCAAGTAGATGTAATCAATCAGTTCATATCTGCACCACAATGTCTCCAAGAGATAGCCACGGGTGCTGGTAAGACGATTATGACTGCTACAATGAGTAAGATAGTAGAGAAGTATGGTAGGTCAATCATTATCGTTCCAAATAAAGATTTAGTACGCCAGACAGAAGAAGATTACAGAAACTGTGGATTAGATGTTGGTGTATACTTTGGAGACAAAAAAGAAGAAGGCAAAACACATACAATCTGTACATGGCAAAGTTTGAATTCATTACTGAAGAAGACCAAGAAAGGTGAAGCCAATATTCAGGACTTCATTGAAGATGTATGTTGTGTTATCGTTGACGAAACTCACCAAGCAAAAGCAGATGTTTTAAAAGACTTGTTAACTGGTGTATTCGCTAATGTACCTATTCGTTGGGGATTAACAGGAACTATTCCTAAGAGTGATTGGGAAAACGCTAGTCTACGTAGTTCACTTGGTGAGGTAATAAACAAACTGTCAGCAAAAGAATTACAGGACCAAGGTGTCTTAGCAAACTGCCACGTCAATATAGTTCAAACACAAGAAACTGCAATCTATTCTAATTATCAAAATGAAATGACATTTTTACTTGAAGATAAAAAGAGATTAGATTATGTTTCAGAAATGATTAAAGAAATTTCTCAAACAGGTAATACTCTTGTGTTGACTAATAGAATTAAGAACGGCGAAGCACTACAAGAATTAATAGATGGGGCAGAGTTTGTTCAAGGCTCTATGGCAGTAACAGATAGAAAGGATGCTTATAATGAGATAAATGAAGGCACAAATACAATTACAATTGCTACTTATGGAGTAGCGGCAGTTGGTATTAATATTCCTCGTATATTTAATTTGGTATTATTAGAACCAGGCAAATCGTTTGTTAGAGTTATTCAATCGATTGGTCGTGGAGTTCGAATGGCTGAAGATAAAGATTTTGTACAAATATGGGACGTAACAAGTAGATGTAAGTTCTCAAAGAGACATTTAACAGAACGAAAAAAATACTATAAAGAGGCTTCATACCCATTCACAATAGATAAGATTACATATTAAAGGACAACTATGAAAATATTAACACCAGATAACAAATGTTTCGAAATGAACAGTTTACCAGATGAGATAGACGACATTCGATATTGCGTAATGGACGTAACAGACAAAGATGACCCAGATTTCTTTTTCATCCCACTAGTGTTTATAGAAACATTTAGTGCGCCTAGTATGAATATCAGTATTGGTCCACATAACATTGAAATGCCAATTGATTGGAATATTATGATTGGTGAAGCAGAATTAGGATTATGTGAATTTATTCCACTAACAAGTATTAATGAACGTAAGTTCGATACGCTATTGACAAATCCACTAAAAGGGTTTACAATGGATTGGCAACCAATTAAAGTTAACAATGTATTTGCAGATGTGAAATGGTTCTTTCCGAAACTTAAATACGGACACATTCTTGCAATACCATTAGAATACGGAGATAGCCCTAAATGTGCATATTTTGTAAAAGACTTAAATCGAATTCCAGACCAGATGGCAAGTTATGACTTCTTCTAAGCACAGAGTAGTATTCGACACTACTCGTGGAGCAGAATCTAAGCATAGAGTAGTTATTGATGCATACAAGCAAGGAGACATTGCATTCAAATGGTGTGCAGATAATATTCCATTGTCAGAATGGTCAACAGTTACTAGTGCAGTTGGTGAATGGTTTTATTTTAAAGACGAGAAATATGTTCAGAATTTTTTATTAGTTAACGGCGGAAGGTATTATAAAAATGGCAAGTAAGTTACCATTAAGTGATGTTTTAAGTGCGGTCGACAGGCGAGACTTCAATTGGTATGCTAACTTAGATGCTGAGAAAAAGAAAGCATGGAGTAGTTGGTTGTTCATTAGGTACGTAAGTTCTACAAAGAGCAAAGACCGAGATGAACTATTACTTAATACAAATGAGTTTGTAAACAAGAACTATGCTGATATTCATAAGCACGAAGAATTAGTTTGGAAGTTAATGTGTTTGACTGGCACAGGTAAGAAACAGTTCCATGAATGGATTAAGCCACCTAACTCAAAGATAAAAACAGATGCAATATCACAATTTGTATCAGAAACATATCCTACTCTGAATGGCAGAGAAGTAGAACTGTTTCTTAAGATGAACGATGTTTCGGATCTGAAACAAATGGCAGTTGATATGGGTATGAGTGACAAAGAAATTAGTGAGATTTTTGAAAAAAAGAAAACAAAAAAGAAGAAAAGTAAATGAGTTTTGAATGTCAATATTGTCAAAAAAAGTTTAAGTCTGAAAAGACTATAATGGTACACGTATGTGAGCCTAAAAGACGATATATGAACAAAGATGAAAAGTATTCTAGGTTGGCATTTTACGCCTTTAATAGATTTTATGAAATGACACAAACAATTGGTAAGCCAATAGAGTTCGATATGTTTGCAAAAAGCAAGTTCTATCTAGGATTTACTAAGTTTGGTAAACATGTACTAAATATAAATGCGATAAATCCAGAAGAATTTATTGACTTTGTTATACGAAATAGTGTAAAATTAGATAAGTGGACTTCTGATTCAGTTTATGAAACTTATATACAAGAGTTAAATAGAAAAGAATCAGCAGATAGGGCAGTTGAACGAAGCATATTACTTATGCAGAAATGGGGAGAAGAATATGATAGACCTTTTAACAAGTTTTTTGAGGAAGTCAGTAAGCCATTGGCTATACATTATATCAAATCAGGACGCATTAGTCCTTGGGTTATTTTTAATTGTGATAATGGTGCTGAACTAATTGATAGTCTTTCTGACCATGAGTTGACTCTGATAAATGATTGTTTAGAGCCAGCATTCTGGACACGAAAGTTTAACGCAAGAGCAGAAGATGTACAATTTGTAAAAATGATATTAAAAAAGGCAGGTGTGTAATGGCAACAACTAAAGAAACATCAACGATAGGCAATCTAGTCATACAGAAAGACCCAGAAACGGGAGAACTATTTTTAGAATTGCCTAAAAAAACTCTAAGGAAGTTAGGGTGGAGTGTAGACGATGAGTTAGAGTGGGTAGAAAACACAGATGGAACTTGGCAAGTAATAAAAGTGGAGAAGAAAAATGAATCCAGATGACTTAATTATTAATACCGATTACTCTGGTGTAACGGTATCAGTGGATGATTATTGGAGTGATATGAGCGACCCTAGAGATGAAGACCAGGAGGCATTCAAATCAATAAATGATAGATTGTCAACAATTGAAAGTCGTTTATCAATTCTTGTACCTGATAAAGATATGCTAGAGAAGTATGAAGTATTACAAGACATGTATAAACAATACAAGGCCGCAGAAGTATTACTTTCTGGTCCTGAACCGGAGACTGTATGAAAAATATTAGAGAATACACTTGGGCAGGAGTTGAAGAAGCAGTTAATTCAATTGCAATGCAAATGTTTAAAGATGAATGGCGACCAGACTATATTGTGGGTATAACTCGTGGTGGATTAGTACCAGCAGTTCTGCTTTCACATGCAACTGACATTCCTATGAAAACATTATGTGTACAATTAGAATCAGATGGTTTAGAAGAAAATACTGAACGTAATCCTCTTATGGCTAGAGATGCATTAAAAGATGGTAAGAAAATTTTAATCATTGACGATATCAATCGAGGCGGTGACGCAATGGAATGGATACAGAATGATTGGCAAGCATCAACAGGCATGGTAGGAGACTACAAATCAGAAGTATGGCATACTAATGTAAGATTTGCCTCTCTAATTGATAATCCAAATTCTAAAGTTCCAATGGATTATTGTAACGAAGAAATTGATTTAGACGAAGAAGAACTTTGGATGGAGTTTCCTTGGGAGAGTTAATAAGACGTTCCAGAGTACAAGAAAGGTTAGCAAGACTTCGTAAAATTGCACAACCCAAAAAGGTTAAAAGACGGTTTGCATCAGAATTTGAAAACGAAGAATATCTAAAATGGACTCGTATATCTTCTGATAATGTAGATTACGAAGTAAAACCATTAGTAAAGGGTGCAGGTCGACTAGGAGAATTAGTAGATTGGTGTGACGATAATTGTAATGGAATATATGTTATAGGAAAATCTAATAAAATGTATTTTGAAGATGATAATGATGCGGCAATGTTCGCTTTGGTATGGAAATGAATATAGTAAAAACTGATATTGATATTGATGTAGTTAGCAGAGATGATTTGTTGGTTCACTTCGACCATATCCCTGCAATTATAAAAAAGAAAGATGGTGCGTATGATAAACATAATAGTGGTGTCTATCTTCAACCTATTCCCTTTGACCAACTGACTGGATTATCATCAATTGATTACAAAGAAGCAGAAGACCGTGGCTATTTCAAGTTAGACTTTCTTAATAATAGTTTATATGAAGGCATACGTGATGAAGCCCACCTTGATAGCCTGACGGCTCAAGAACCTATTTGGGACTTATTGCAACATGAAGGTGTTATTAAAAATCTAGCACATGTTCACAATCATATTGGAGTCTTAAGAGTGTTAAAACCACGAAGTATTATAGAATTAGCAGAAGTTCTAGCAATCATACGCCCAGCCAAAAGACCTCTCTTAAACGAGAGTAAGGAAAAAATTAAAAAAGAAGTATGGGTTAAACCAACCGATGGTTCATATTATTTTAAGAAAGCACATGCAATTGCATATGCAGTAAGTATCGTGGTGCAACTTAATCTATTTTGCGAACAAGTTGAACAGAACGCCTCTTAATTCTCTTTTGAATAATATTCGTTAAACTTGTTTCGGGACCCCATAATACTTCGGTATCTTTAGTATTCATATTCACAATACAATCAACAAAAGGTTCTATCTGAGACCTTAGAAATAAGTTTATAGGAATTAAACGATTTGATTCCCACCACCATTGTTCGCCAAGTTCTATGAAATGCTGCCTTGCTTCCGCAGTTTCAAGCAGTTCAAAGTTGTACATTGACGTTATTGTTGCATCACTATTGATTATTATACCGAGATACTCAGTATATTCTTTTTTGTTGCCGTATTTGACACAAGAAAAGAATGGGTAGTTCTCTTGTAACCACTGTATTTTATCTTCATCTATCATAAACAATATTTATGCATCCTAGAAATCGTTCTCTGGAAGATAAATACAAGCATGATAAACTTTAATTTATACCAATATACAAGAGAAATAGAAGTTGTTGTGCAAGATGGTGCCAACGATTCAACTATGACTCAATTCCTGGGGAATATGCCGATGTATGATACTACACACAAACTACACAAGGGTATTGATAATACTCTTAGATTTAAATTTAGGGACACAGATAGAAAATCTGTAGACCTTACTGGAAAGACTGTTATATGGAAAATGTATGACAGAAGTTCAAGAGAAAATGTACTCTTTAGATACCTAACTGTAACTAATGCAACAAAAGGAATGGCAACAGTTTCAATTCCAACTTCAGATACAATCCTACTCCCAGAGGGATTTTATCAATTTGCTATGTATACAGTTAAAGATGGTGTAGAACAAATTATATATACAGATACAAATGATAATGCTCATGGCGTTCTTGAAGTTTTAGATGATGTTTATCCTACATTTTCACCCTCACAGTCAACAACCACTTTCTTTGATGACGGCAGTAAATACGTTTCTTCTGTATTTGATGGTGCAGGTGATACTATTAAGTCAAAGTCAATTCACACATTCGCTGTTTATTACACTGGATTTACAGGAGTTATAAAAATACAAGGTGATTTAAGTGAAGTAGCAAGTTCGGCAGATAGCGACTGGTTCGATTTAACTCCAAGACTTATGTATGACCCGTCTATTACACTTAATAACGAGACTGGTGTACAAGGATATGTTATACAAGCAAACGTTAATTGGATTAGAATTACATACCCAAATACTGCAACAGGAACTGTAGATAAGATATTAATAAGAAACTAATTAACCACTTGACTTTTGAGTTCTATTACTGTATTATAACTACATGGAACTACAACAATCTGTTTATCAATTCATACCCGGAAAGACAAGACAAAGTTCAGGCGGATGGCTGAGTTTTAATTGTCCGTGCTGTATCGACCAAGGAGAGGCTCGTTCTGATACAAGAATGAGAGGTGGGTTAAAGAACGAGGGTGATTTGGTATCATATCATTGCTTCAATTGTGGAATAACCGCATCTCATAGAAAAGGTCAAGTCATAAACAAGAATTTTATTAAGTTTATGAGATTACTTGGTGTGCCCGAGAGTGAGATAAAAAGACTACAAATTCAAAGTATAAGAGACAAAGAATTATCAGAGGGGCCATGGGTGTTTAAATCAAGAACCCAGACTACAAGAATACCATCATTTGCTGGCATGGAATTACCAGAGAGTTCAGAGTCATTAGAAGATATACTAAATAAAGATACACCACCTGAGGGCGCAATAATGGCCGCAAAATATCTACTTGATAGAGGTGTATATGATTTTGTGGATACATATTGGAGTAGTGCGTTTGGTTTTAAGAACCGTATTATATTTCCATTCACACAAGGCGACAGAATAGTAGGTTATACAGGAAGAGACTTTACAGGTAAATCTGAGTCTAAGTATATGACAAAACAACCAAAGAATTTTTTATATAATTCTGATAAGATTAAAGAAGACAAAGAATATTTAATTGTAGTTGAGGGAACGATTGATGCCGCTGTATTAGGCTGTGTTGCTATAATGAGTAACGAAGCATCTCAAAATCAAATCGATTACATTAATCAATTCAAGGGAGAAGTTATTGTATGTCCTGATAGAGATAACGCTGGAAAGAAGTTGATATATCAGGCACAAGAAAATGGTTGGAGTGTTTCATTTCCGATCTGGCAAGACCATATTAAAGATGCCGCAGATTCAGTAAAAGAATACGGAAAGTTATATACTCTGAAATCAATTGTTGATGGGCGCATAAGTAATAGTACAAAGATAAGTGTAAAAACACGAATAATGTAATTTTAAATAGCGGGTGAACCAAACGACCGCACAAAAAAGCGTAGGAGCAAATGATAATATGAGAAGTGAAGAGATGAAAATTAACGTGATACCAGAACCTAAGGAGATGCCGGAACAACCGCCAATGCCTCCAATGCCAATGCCACCAACCCCGCCTAAACAACCCGGCGAGTTCTTAAGAGAGAATGGCGTATTGCACATGGATAAAGAATTTAACCAAGAAAACTGTATGCCGTTAGTTAAAATGATTATGGAATATAATTTGACGCCAGAGAAAGATGCACCAAAGATTATTCACTTGTATATTAACTCACCTGGTGGTTATGTAGATAGTTGTATGCACTTAGTTGATGTCGTTAAGCAGTCACGTATTCCAGTATATACATACGGAATGGGTTCAATCGCAAGTTGTGGTGTTATGCTTATGATGGCTGGAACAAAGGGACATAGATACCTAACACAAAATACAGCAGTAATGTCACACGAATTTAGTGGTGGAACTAGAGGACAGTACCACGATATGCTAGATGCACAATCTCATATGGAATGGACAAATCAAAAACTACTTGAACATTATATGAAATGTACTGGAAAGAAAGAAGGATATATCCGTAAACATATGTTGTCTCCAAAAACAGACCATTGGTTAACTCCAGAAGAAGCAGTCAAACACGGCATCGCAGATAAAGTTGTTGAAACGTATTAATTTAGTATTGACTTTTCAATCAAAATATACTATAATAGTATAAACATCATGCATAGGAATTAAATGTCAGAAGTCAAAAATTACTCACCCGACTTACAAAAATTGTTTGTTCAATTTATGTTAACAGACCCACAGTTATTTACTAGGGTAATGGGCATTATTGATGAAAAACATTTCGATAGACCTACTCGTGATGTTGTGGGATATCTTATTGGATATAGTGATGAGTATTCCACAATGCCAACCGTTGAGCAGATAAAAGCAGAAACTGGTCAACAAATGGAATTACTAGATGATATAGCAAAACATAATGACTGGTTTGTTGACGAGTTTGAAACATTCTGTAGACATAAAGCAATTGAACGAGCAATTGTTAATAGTGCTGATTTACTTGAAGAAGGTAAATATGGTGAAGTAGAAACAACCATCAAAGAAGCAGTTCAGATTGGATTAGCAAGGTCGTTGGGTACTGATTATTTTCATGACCCAAGAGCAAGACTTGAGATGCTTAAAGATAATAATGGACAAATCACTACAGGTTGGAAAGACTTAGATGACAAACTTTATGGTGGCATCAATAGAGGTGAAGTAACTATCTTTGCTGGTGGTTCTGGTTCTGGTAAATCATTGTTTATGCAAAATATGAGTTTGAATTGGGCAGAAGCAGGAATGAATTGTGTTTATGTTACTTTAGAATTATCAGAAGAATTATCAGCAATGCGTATAGATGCTATGGCAACTGATAGAAGCACTAGGCGTATCTTTAAAGAATTAGATGATGTTGAATTGCGAGTTAAAACACTTGGTAAGAAAGCAGGTATGCTTAGAATTAAGTATATGTCATCAGGTAATAGTGTCAATGATATTCGTGCATATCTAAAAGAACTTCAGATTGTCACAGGTAAAAATGTTGATTGTATTTGTATTGACTATTTGGACTTGTTAATGCCCGCAACTAAGAAAGTTAATCCAGGCGATTTGTTCATTAAAGACAAGTATGTTACAGAAGAAATTCGTAACTTTGCAATGGAAACCCAGACAGTTGTAGTAACTGCATCACAGTTAAATCGTTCAGCAGTAGAAGAAGTCGAGTTTGACCACTCTCACATTGCTGGTGGTATTTCTAAGATTCAAACGGCGGATAACGTGATTGGTATCTTTACTAGTAATGCTATGAGAGAACGTGGACAGTATCAGTTACAATTATTAAAAACAAGAAGTTCGAGTGGTGTAGGTTCTAAGATAAATCTAGTCTTTGACAGAGATAGTCTACGAATTAGTGATTCTGATTTAGACGATGATGATTTAGCAGTTGGAACACAAGATTCCCAAACTGCAAAAATAATGGACAAATTAAATAAGAAAACTACAGTAACTAATTCAGATAATACAGATTCTGCTATTCCACCAGAAAAAACAGACTCCGCAATGAGTCTCCGTGCAATGGTTAAGTCAAAAAAAGCAAGCCCATTTAACGATAATTGATAAATACTGGTAGGAGAATTATTTTATGACTAAGAAACCACGTAGAAGTTTGTTTGAAGAGTTGAACTCGATGGCGATTTCTAAAAATGAACCAGAGAGATTTGTCGAACAAAAGGGCGAACATATCATTTCTGGTGCAATAAATCTAATTGAATTCATTCACCGTGAGTTTGATGATGATGTTGCTGTGGACTTAACCAAACGTCTTGTTAATAGCATTCGTACGGGAGACATGAGAAAATTCAAACGTGGAATAACTCATGCGAAGAGAAAAGATGAATCTTGAACAACAATTAGAAGAATTAAAAGTCTTAGCAGGTATCTATAAGCCATATCAAATGGAAGATACTACGCAGGAGAACATTTCCTATACGGGTACTAAAAAATCAAAGTATCAAAAGAAGCATAAAATAGCACCAGGCACAAAAGATTGGTTTAAGTTGTGGTTTGCTCGCCCTCATTTAACGGGTGAAGACCCATACGGGAAGAAATAATATGAGAGTTAGAGATATATTAGGCGCAGGCTTAGAACGAAGATTTCGAGGACCAAGAAAACCTCGCAATAAACAAGTCGGATTTCATAAGAGAATGAAAGCCCTTGTCGATACTGCTATTAAAGAAGAAGCAACAGAAGGTGCAAGAATACAACACATAGAAGATTTGATTATCTGGGATGGTGCAACCGGCGGTCAGAAAGCAATCGCTAAGTTACATCAAGTAGAAACTTCTCCAAAATCACTCAGTATCAAATGGGATGGCTCACCAGCCGTTATCTTTGGTCGTAATGAGAATGGTGAATTTGTTCTTACAGATAAGAGTGGATTTACTGCAAAAGGCTACGATGGCAGAGTAACAAGTGCAGATGCGTTAGGCGACATGTTCAATAATCGTAAAGTAAAAGACGCTACTCCAGAAAAAATTGCAGACAAAGGTAAATTTGTTCAGAATATGAAGACTGTATGGGACAAAGTAGAGAGTGTTATACCTGAAGATTTCAGAGGATATTTACACGGTGACTTATTATGGTTCGCAACTCCACAAGCAAAAGATGGCAGACTTGTATTCACGCCAAATGTAACAACATATTCAGTAGACTCTAATAGTGATATTGGTAAAAAGATAATTAATTATGATGTCGGTATTGTAGTGCATGTAGTGATTGACTTAGAAGGAAGAAAAGCCAATGTAGATATGGGACAACTTAGAGCAGGTAAAACATGGATTATGCCTCCAGTATATGTTACTAAATCTCCAGGTGTTGACTTGCCAGAAGTAGACAGATTAGAAAGTTATTTAAAATCAAATGCGACTGCAATTGATACATTATTAGCAGTTCCACCAGAGCAAAAAATGGCAGACTTTGGTAATATTCTTTACACTTATATCAATAATAGTGTGAAATCGGGAAACCTAGACAAACTAGGAAAGAATTTCAGTGAATGGGTAGAATCATCAAAACTAAGTGGACCTAAGAAAGAACGAGTAGTAGCATGGGTTCAACAAAATAGTAATGGATTTGAAGCAATCTTTCAATTCATTAATGGTGTTATGACTACAAAGAACAAGATTATTAAAACGTTAGATTCTCAACCAGCAGATATAGAAGCCAGTACAAATGGCGAGAAAGGTGGAGAAGGCTACGTAATAGACAAAGACGTGAAACTGGTAAATAGAGCAGGATTCACAGCGGCGAACATGAGGCAAGAGAGATAACTTTTTAACTAATAATAATAATACCATGGGTAAAAGAACAATACCACACACTCTACCAAGAAAAAAAGGGCAGAGACCAATTAAGAAAGATATGAGTCACAGCACTAACACAGCAAAAAGACATCCTAATAGTAAGAGAGTTACTAGTGGAGCAATGAAGTAAGATAAATACAAGTAATATGTAAGAAAAGGAAAATGATGTTTAGCAAGAAGTGTAAATTGCATTTAGACGAAGCAGACATGACACGTTGGCAGCATTTTAAACATGCAATAGGTATTGCTTTTCGTATGGAAATGGCGGCTGGAGCAGTATTTTTACATGCATTTGCACCTAGATATTTTAAAACATACGCAAGTGACGTATGCAAAGAAATAGTAAAAGAGAAATAAAAATGGCAGAATTAAAACTTGTAAATACTTTATCTGAAAGCAGATTATTCAGAACAAAAAAGATGGCTGGCGATGTCAATATAGATGACGCCGCTGAATTAGTTTTTGTTCACTTTCTTATATTGAATATATTTAATAAAGATTATGATTTCGCCCCTTTGGCAAATGATATAGCAAAGCGTACTATGGTTTATAGAAACTTTGATTACTTCAGAACCAATGGTACTGATATGTATATGGCTTTTAATCGTCTAATGGGTAAAGACACTGATATTGGCGACAACGAAAAAGATAAAATAGCAAGAGGTAGACTTTCATTACAGAAAGCCGATATTTTGAGATTTTTACTTCATTATTCTACTAATAAAAGTGATGCATCGTTTGAACAAAGATACTTATTAAGATACCAAAGAAATCTTAACATCCAAGATGGTATGTTAAAATCTATACGTAGACTAGTGGGTGATTGGGACAATCTAAGTCAAAATCAAAAAGCACTGGTTGTTACACGCTTAGTTCAATACATGCGTAGAAAGGCAAGACTAGCAGAGATAATGCCAGCACTTCTAAAATTACAGAAACGTGGTGGTTATAATCATAAAGATAGTAACTCAACAAAAGACGCAATTAAGGATATCTGGGCTAATCCAATAGTAAAAGCCGCATCAATTGTCGGTGGATATCAGGCGGCAAGAGCAATAGGAAAGAAACTAGGCCAAACAACATATGTTACTGGCAGAGGTGGACTTCGAAAAAGATAACTAATTCAGTTAACAAACATCATAATAAAAATCATTTTTTGATAAATAAGAGTGTAGGGTAACATAACCCCTAACAGAACAACCAAGAGATATTATCTTACGGTTAAAATAACAAACATTTCTTAAGGAGAAATAACATGGCAGATTCAAATACACTAGGTGGACAAGGTAACGGTCTAGGTTCAAAAACTACAATCGTTAAATTAGCACTAACAAACATGACAGCGGCTAACATGGGCACTATCTATGCGGCAATGGGCGCATTAGGTCACACAGTTGCAGGTTCAGGTACAGCAGACGGTTCGGCATTTGTTGCTGGTACAACTGACGTACTATTCATCGCAGTACAAGGCGGCGTTGACTATGTAGCAGACGCTTCAGACGCCCACGGCGTTACTGGTGCGGTTACTACTGTTGAAGCAGTAATTGGCTAATACCTACTTTTAATTAAGTTAAAAAGCCCTCTTTATGAGGGCTTTTTTTATGTCTAAACATATCTTTTTTTATAAATTGTATAAATAGATATGTAAGTGATAAAGAAAAACACTTACGATGGTTGAGATATCTTCCGACCAATCAGATGCATGAGACTATTCCGTGCAGTACCTTGAGAATCCTTCCGAGGTATAAAAAATATAAAGTAAAACTAAAAAAACTAAGAATCCTCTTTGAGGCAATTCTACGTTTGTTATGTTGTGGAATGGTCCACAAGATAATTATTTTAATGGCTAATTATAGGAGATAATAATGGCTGATATAAAAAACTTTGGTATTAGAGGTATTGGTGCTGACGTTCAGTTTGGTAAGTCGGGTGGCCGAGTCGTATATGATTCAGGTAATTCACTTTTCAAAGTAACGACAGACGGTACAACGTTGGGAAAACTTTCAGTTTTAACACCAACATCTGATAACCATGCGGCAAACAAGGGTTATGTTGACTCAGTTGCTTCAGGTCTTGACGTTAAACAGTCAGTACGTGCGGCTTCAACAGCAACATTAACTGTAAGTGGACCTGGTGCGACAATTGATGGCGTAACTATGGTAGCGGGTGACCGTGTACTACTTAAGAACCAGTCTACTGGTTCAGAAAACGGTATCTATCTATGGACAGGTGCGGCGTCAGCAATGACACGTGCAACTGACATGGACGGTTCCGATGAGTTCGTTGGCGCTTTCTTCTTTGTTGAAGAAGGTACTGTAAACTCAGACCAAGGCTTTGTATGTTCAACTAACGGTACTATCGTTGTTGATACAACTTCAATTGCCTTTACACAATTCACTGGTACTGGTCAGTTGACAGCAGGTAACGGTTTATCTAAATCAGGTAACACGTTTAATGCTAATGTTGACGATACTTTTGTGGAAATTAATGGTTCAGACCAATTAACTATTAGAGGTACTTCGACTAACGGACAAGCACTAATTTCTAATGGTTCAAATGGTGTGGCATATGGTGCAGTAAACTTGACATCTTCTGATGCAGTTTCAGGCGCACTTGGTATAGCAAACGGTGGTTTAGGTGTTGATGCATCTGACGCCTCTGGTAAAACAACTGCTCGTTCAAACTTAGGTTTGGGCTCAATGGCTGTACAGAATTCAGGTTCTGTTGCAATCACTGGCGGTTCAGTTGATTTATCAAGTGGTACTTTAACTCTAGCAAACGACCAAATCAGTGGTGATAAAGTTTCTGGTGGTACAATTGACTCAGCGAACCTTTCAGGTGGCGCAGGCAAGACTATCTCTGGCTTTGATATTACTGTTGCGGCTGGTAAAACTTTAGACGTTGATGGTGTAGTAGATATTGATGCTTCATCTGGTAACATGGATGGCGTTGCTATCGGTGGAACTACTTCAGCGGCTGGTACATTTACAACTATGGCTTCTGATTCAGTTGATATTAATGGTGGTGCTATTGACGGTACAACTATTGGTGCAAACGTGAAAGCGGCTGGTTCATTTACTGACGTAAATGCTACTGGTACACTTAAGACAGATACACTAGATAACCTTACTGGTTCTGGTGCTATCACTGTAAATGCTCCATTAACAGTTACTGGTGACGTTGGTGTTACTGGTTCATTATCAACAACTGTAGCAATCCAAACAGACTCAATTATTGAGTTAACTGGTAATGCTGGTGTAACTGTTGATGGTGTTGTAATGAAAGACAGCGTTGTAACTGGTGATTTAACTGGTGATGTAACTGGTGATGTAACTGGTTCTTTAACTGGTAACTCTGCTGGTGTTCACACTGGCAATGTATCTGGTAATGTAACTGGTGATTTAACTGGTAATGTTGCAGGTAACGTAACTTCAACTGGAACTTCAACGTTCGCAACTGTTGACGTTAACGGTGGTGCAGTAGATGGAACAATCATTGGTGCAACTACATCAGCGGCTGGTACATTCTCAACAATGACAACAGCGAGTGCGGCAATCACTGGTGGTTCTATTTCAGGAACTTCTATTGACTTGTCAGGACAAACTTTGACATTGACTGCGGATTCAGTATCTGGTGATTCAGTTCACGGTGGTACTATTTCTAACTTCGCATCAACTGGTATTGACGATAATGCAGACCAAACAGTCCTAACTATAGGCGCTGATGAGTCGGCATCATTTGCAGGCGCAGTTACAGTTACTGGTGACTTAACAGTCAATGGTACTTTAACTTCAATTGCTTCAACTAATACTACAATTACTGATAACACAATTGTTCTTAACAGTGGTGAATCAGGTGCTGGTGTTACTTCAGGAACTTCAGGTTTCAGCATTGACCGTGGTACGGCTGATGATGCAACTGTTCTTTGGAACGATACTGGTGATTTGTTTGAACTTAAAGTAGGTTCTGCATATGCAGACTTAACAGTAAATGGTATAACTGGTTCTTTAACTGGTAACTCTGCTGGTGTTCACACAGGCGCAGTAACAGGTAATGTAACAGGTGATTTAACTGGTAACGTAACTGGTGATTTAACTGGTGATGTATCTGGTGATGTAATTGGTAACTTAACTGGTGATGTAATTGGTGACAGTGTATCTGCATCAACTGGCTTTACTGGTGATTTATCAGGTAACGTAACTGGTAATGTAACTGGTAACTCTGCTGGTATTCATACTGGTAATGTAACTGGTAACTTAACTGGTAACAGTGCAGGTGTTCATACTGGTAATGTAACTGGTGATTTAACTGGTGACTCTGCTGGTGTTCATACTGGTTCTGTAGTAGGTACAACTGTATCTGCATCTGGTGGCTTTACTGGTGCTTTAACTGGTGATGTAACTGGTAATGTAACTGGTGATATTTCGGGTAATGCTGGAACAGTAACTAATGGTGTTTATACAACTGACACTGGAACAGTAACTAACACAATGTTGATGGGTGCAATTGGTAACGCTAAACTATCAAATAGTGACGTTCAAATTGGTTCAACTGCGATTTCACTTGGTGGAACTGCGGCAAGCCTTGCTGGATTAACTTCAGTAACATCTACTACCTTTGTAGGTAACTTAACTGGTGATGTAACGGGTAACTCTGCTGGTGTTCATACTGGTGCAGTAACTGGTGACGTAACTGGTAACGTAACTTCAACTGGTACAAGTACATTTGCAGACGTTGATGTTAATGGTGGTGTTATTGATGGAACGGCTATTGGTGCAACTGCATCTGCGGCTGGTACATTCTCAACAATGACAACAGCAAGTGCAGCCATAACTGGTGGTACTGCTTCATTGACTACAGCAACAGCAACTAACCTAAACTCAGGTAATGCTACTATAACTGGTGGTGCTATTTCTGGAACAGATGTGGACATGACTGGTGGTACTTTAACACTATCAAATGACCAAATCTCTGGTGACGTAATTCACAATGGTACTATTTCTGGTGCATCATTGGCAGGTTCTGCTGACACGATGTCTGGTTATGATATTACTGTGGGTGCAGGTCGTTCATTAGACGTATCTTCGGGTACTCTAACGTTAGGCGCTAATCAAATCTCTGGTGACAAGATTGACGGTGGAACTATTTCTACTTTCGCTT
>Ga0209091_10001116_pt1 | contig 24288 bp, 22 predicted proteins | sample ArcticOcean_MG_C_6_FD_187438 | JGI IMG/M metagenome (GOLD analysis project Ga0209091, IMG submission 187438) | Marine microbial communities from western Arctic Ocean - ArcticOcean_MG_CB8_128 (SPAdes) (version 2) | ecosystem: Environmental > Aquatic > Marine > Oceanic | place: Arctic Ocean...
CCTCTCGCAGCATGGTGCTCAATCTGCTCCAGGAGGTCCTGATTTATCTTTCGTGGCTTTGGTCCGCGCTTCATTTAAATTGCCAGTGTGATAATGCAAATGTTTACAGTTATTATTGTATATCTGCACTAGGCAAAAGTAAATAACTTTAAACCATACTACTCGCTATTCAAACTGTACAAAATTCCATTTAAGAGTGACATAATACTTCCAACACCTCCTGTGAGTAACCACAACTAATTCTTCACAGAGTCAAACAATCATCTACAACCTAACTTTATTCTCGACAATTACACTAAATAGCGATCTACCTTTCTTAATTAACCTTTTTGGATAGACCTTCTTTTAGGTTCGTAATAGGATTGTTTCGCACACTATTTTAAACAAAAACACCATGAATAAACTTTGTTTCACTTCGTTTTAGAAGGCTGTTATGAATTTGTTTTCTGGCAGTCCTGCGGTATCCGTTTGAATCGAGAATAGACTTCCTGCAAGTCGATCCATTTCATCTTTTTGGGCACTTGCAGTGGTCACAAAAAGTGTAGAAGCATCCGCTCCACCAAAGGCACAGGTGGTAATATTTTTGACTGGCATTTCAATCACACAGTCAATCTCACTATTTGGAGCAACTCTTACAACACAAGCTCCACCATATCGGCAATTCCAAAGATATCCATCTATGTCAATGGTGGATCCGTCAGGTAAACCACGCTCAAATCCGGTGAAAAAAGGACGCCCATTAGAAATGCTACCTGTTTTGGAATCATAATCATAGGCTCTGATTTCATTTTTAAGCGTATCCCCAAAATAGAAAATCGTTTTTTCAACATTCCAGCAGAGGGTGTTTGAGACTCCGATCCCATCTTCAATCTCCTCCAGTTTTCCTCCATAACGGTAACGATAAAGCTTTCCTAATCCTGGGACAATATCGACACTTTCACCATTTGTACCGACATTATTGGACATGCTTCCTATCCAAAAATTCCCAAGAGGATCGCTGCGTCCATCATTGAATCTAACTTCAGGATTGCCAGGCAAAGTCACATCTAGAACTTGCCTGGCATCGGTGGCACTGTTCCATAAAATCAGTTTTGATCCCAATGCAACTAAAAATTGTCCTTCCACATCGGTTAATGAAAGAGCCACCACAGCTTCATCAAAATGGAAACTACGAACTGATTTATCTTCTAAATTCAAACAATGGATGAGAAATCGATTGATATCCACCCAATAAACAGAGTTTCCGCTTGCAGACCAAGTGGCGGCTTCGCCACAAATATCTCCAGTGGGAACAACACAAATTACAGGACTCACTTTCATTTTTTCTTCTCCTTATTGATAATGGACATTTCCTAAATGGTGTCTGGTAAAAACTTACAGACTTCTTTCTATTCCCATTTCCAAACCTCTAAGTTCTGCAAGTCCTCGTAAACGTCCGATGCAGGAATATCCAGGATTGGCTTCCTTTTTAAGGTCATCCAACATTCGATGCCCATGGTCAGGTCTCATTGGAATTTGATGATCTGTACGTCCTTGAACCACTCTTTTTCTTTGTTCCATCACCAAGGCTCTCACAATTCCATACATGTCCGCATCTCCAGCTAAATGATCAGCTTCATAAAAACACCAATCTTTCCCTTCAATGGATTTTGTACTCCTCAAGTGAGTGAAACTAAGTCTATGCCCATACCGTTCAATCATTCCTACCAAATCATTGTCAGGATTTGCTCCGTAGGAACCAGTACACATGGTGAATCCATTACTTGGAGAGTCCACCATGTTTAAAAAATCTGAAAGATCCTTTTCTGTGCTGATGATTCTTGGAAGTCCTAATAAAGGTCGTGGAGGATCATCAGGATGAATGGCCATCCGAATTCCTGATTCTTCAGCAACAGGAATGATTTCTACTAAAAAATAGGCTAAGTTTTTTTTCAACTGTTCTGAATCAATGTTTTTATAGAGATCTAGAGCTGCCTGAACATCGTCTAGAGAATAACCAGTATCTGATCCTGGTAATCCTTTTAATATGGTATCAATCAATTCTTTAATATCTGATTCACTCATCTGGTTGAATGTTTCTCTTGCAATCTTTAATTCTTTTTCAGAATAAGATTCTTCTGCACCAGGACGTTTGAGAATGAAGAGATCAAAAGCTGCCAAGACGCTGAAGTCAAAATACAAAGCCGTGGAACCATCCTCAACCACATATTCAAGATTGGTTCTCGTCCAGTCCAGCACAGGCATGAAGTTATAACAAATTGTGTCAATCCCACACTTTCCAAGATTTCGAATCGTTTGCTTGTACGCCTCAATGTATGTTTGGAAATTTCCTGTCTGAGTTTTAATGTCTTCATGAAGAGCCACACTTTCAACAACAGACCATCTCAATCCCGTTTTTGTGGCGGCTTCCTTTGAATCGTTCCACTCAATCAAACGTTTCCGTTCTTCAATTGCTTCAATACTCCAAACTTTACCTATTTCAACCTCATGTAATGCGTTCACAATCCCCGTTGCTCCTGCTTGTCGTATATCTGTTATTGTGACTGGGTCATTTGGACCATACCAGCGCCATGTTTGTTCCAAACTCATAATAGTGTCTTTCTTAAAATGGTTTGACAGTTTAATTCTGTAATATAATTTTTATTCTAAAAGAGATCAAACTACATTTTATGATTCTAGTTTGATCCATAACTTGATCAGACGACTGTATCAAAGGTCTACTTCATCATTTGACAAATTTTCATTGATAACTTCCAACCCTCTGTCCAGATGATTGGAAGTAAAAAAAGCATAGGCAATACGATCTTGAGACTCTAAGGCATCAATGATGTTTCCATTTTTACGAAAAGTGAGTTCTCTTCCACGCCCTTTCTTTCCTACTTCCATAAATTTTTCAATTATAGGTTGCATCATTCCATAGACTCCCATAATGGTGTGATTTTCTGAGATGAGGAGCAACTCTTTATGAAATTGAAAATCTAATTTTTAAATCTCTTCGACGTCTCCAGAGAAATACATTTTTGCGTTGATCTGCATTAATTCCCCAATTTTTTCTAGCGTTATTATCTTGATCACTTCGTCATATATTCCAATCGCGATCAGTTTGCGGAATCTTTGAATGTCTTTGAAAGAATCTTCCAAGATTTTTAAAAGAGAAGATATTCATTGCCGCATCAAAATGTCGATTCACTAAAACAGCACCCACTTTACTTTTAATTTGCACCACACCATAAGCTTTTAAAACTCCCAATGCTTCACGAGCCGTGTTTCGTGCATATGAAAATTTTTCTGCAATTTCCAGTTCAGAGGGTAAAGTCGCTCCTAATTGAAAATCATGCTGAATGATATAAGTCCTTAATTGTTGGACAAACTCATCCACGGCATTGTCTATTTCAAGTTTTACATGGGTCTATTTTAAATGAATTTCTTTTTTTCTAATTTACTCAAAGTCATTCCAGTCGTTTTTTATTTTGTTGGGGCAAATAAATATAAACGAAGCTATAAGACTTATCAATAAATATATATTTTTATTATTTTCAAAATATAATCAATCAATTAACTAAAAGCATTGTTTATCTACTCAATAAATCACGAGCATTCTGGTTCAACAAATACTTGCATTTTAAATATTATACAGTTAATTATTGAAAAACTAATCTCACAAAGCCAAACTAGATTGTGGTTGAGAATGAGACTTTTATCAATTTGAGACAGACCATTCTGAAATACGGTGTGTGGCTAGTATTAATTTTAATTATTGGAGTGAAATAACCCGTTCATTCTAAAAACAATTTTGAGGAGCTGAAATGAATTTTGAAAATAAAACTGCCATCATTACAGGATCCAGTGGGATCGCACTGGCCACTGCCATTGCATTGGCAAAAGAAGGCGCTCAGGTCCATATAGCTGGAATCGACGAAGGGCACAACGCCGAGGCCAAAACCGCTGTTGTAAAATTGCCAATCACTGTCCACAAGGTTGATATTTCATATGAAGCTCAAGTAAAATTGTGGATTGATTCGATAGCTAGTCAAAGCGGAGGAATCGATATATTGATTAATTCAGCTGGCATTCAAACTTTTGGCAATATAGAAAGCACAGAAACAGCTGATTGGGATCGGGTGATGAATATTAATCTGAGATCCTGCTTCCTAACAGGACACTATGTTTATCCTCACATGAAAAAAAGAGGAGGTGGTTCCATCATTCATGTTTCTTCTGTTCAAGGGCACTCCAACCAAAATAATGTGCTTGCTTATGCAACATCAAAGGGAGCTCAACAAAGCCTGACCCGCGCGATGGCAGTCGATTGTGCAAAGGATAATATTCGTGTGAATTCAATCAGCCCTGGTTCCATACGAACTCCTCTCCTTGAATACAGTGCACTGCAACTTGCGAGTGAAGACAAGTCAGTAGAAGACATGATCGGTGAATTTGGTCAATCCCACCCCATCGGACGTGTCGGTTCACCTGATGAAGTAGCCGCTTTGATTTGTTTTCTGGTCGGCGAAAAAGGTGGGTTTTGTGTGGGTGCTGATTATTTAATTGATGGAGGATTGAGCGCACAATTGGGAGTTTAGTTTCAATATTTTTTGATATTCCTGAAGTCAAATAAATCATGTTACGCGGGGCATTGTGTGCTTCAAAGTAGATTTTGAAAAGAGATCTTTGCTTCCTACGATCCTACTGGTTCGGCAGACTGTGTGCTGCAGCAGCAGTTGCCGCATGACTGTGAAAACGCCACGCATGGATGATGAATTTACCCGATCAGATCCTCGCAGGCATCGTTCGCCCGTTCCACTCAAACGATTCATTGACAAACTCCTTAGCGGCATCTAGCTCATGGAAGGAGTTAACTTCACGATCACCAATCTTAATGGATATCTCTGTGTCCTGAAGATGTCCATGATTGACCCCGACAGCCTTCCTTAGTAGTATGTCTGTAGCCGATGGAAGGTGTACACGCTCGTCTACAAATCCACTGTGCATTCCCATTTCCACTTGACGAGAAGGCGAGGCCGCCCCATGGTGATTTATGTTTCTCAGACATCCATAGCAACATGAACCATTTCCAAAATTGCCAAGTCAGTATCAATTTTTGGTTCACCTATAGACTATGTGACTCTTATTATTAAAACTGTGCGGGATCATAACCGTAAGGTCAAAGGTTAAAATCCTTCCACCGCCACGATATTATCATTTTACATAGTGTTAAATTTATCTAAGAAAGCTTAATCGCCATTTTTTAATTTCCATTGTGATAAAAACTATTTAAGATCATAAATATTAACGAAAATAACCATTAACCAAAGGTATAAAACTTAGTTTAAGACCAGGAATTTTTAAGACCTCTCTTTTTTCCTTTTCTGACCAGTCACAATGAATTTTTACCTCCACCGGACCGGATAATATTTTGTTTTCAGTAAATCTTTTAATATGTTTTTCAACAAATGGATTTTTCAAATGAAACTCAAATGCTTCATAATTTTCAAAGACTTCCATCCATCTGTATGTTACTTCAAACTCATTTTCTGAAATCTTAGTTTGTGCGTGAAGTAGCATCCCATGTTCAGTCTCTCTAACCTTCTCGTCAGTTAAATTTGACATCTTCTCATATTCTATAACTTTTGATTTATAAACCTTCTCGTAAGCTTCTAAGAAAAAAAGAGACATAATAATTTCCTTTCTCGAAATAATGTTAGTAAGTTATACGGTTATTATCAAATTATATACATATTTTATTAATAACAGTCAAGATGTGAAGGGAGGTAGTCGAGAAAAAGGACGGTTATGAAATTGACATACGATGCTTCCATTCAAACAAAAAGTAAGTTAACAAACCGAAATCTCCCATGTATAGATTGAATGGATATTATTTATAGTTCTTGATGCTTGTTTTGTGGCCCCCGACTCTTTGTTATATTTATTATACGTTGCTGTTAGGTTGATAATAATTTAACTTAAAAAGTCTTGATTTATTTAATATTTTTTAACGTTGGTATGTTCAACAAGAGTTCTTGAGAAATTTCTTCAGGATTGAATAACAATGGGTAATAAGTTCCCTCCATTTTGTTGCCGATTGGAATGGGAGGATAGTTTTTGGTACCTGGAGAATTTACACTAACGAAATCCAGATTGGATATCACTCCATCGCCGAAGACGTTGATCACAGTGGCTCTTCTTTGAACAGGAGATCGGTTTTCAAATGATCCATGCATCAAAACAGGATGATGGAAACTTGCATAACCTTCCTTCATGACAATCGGGACTTTTCTTTCAAAATCACGAATCTGATCTGACGTCAACAACGATCGTACGGCATCCATTTCCCCAGCAAGGTCAAGTTTGTCGATCAGCCCCCAACGATGGCTTCCTGGGACATAATGTACGCATCCATTCTCCTCATTGGAATCATCGAGGCCAATCCAGCAGGTGAGGTGATGCATGGGTTGGGTCCATGTCCAATAAGAAAAATCCTGGTGCCAGGAAACCACGCTTCCATGATTGGCAGGTTTGCAAAAAATTTGATCATGGAAAAAACGGAATCCATTCCCCAGTAACTGATAGGCTGGCATCACGAACGCTGGATTCCACAGTATGTCGTGAAAAGCTTTCCTGACTCTCCATGCTCCCAATGCATGAAAAAGAACTGTTTCAGGTATGGTTGATTCATTGGAATGGTATTCATAAAAAAACTCCCTTCCTTCATGCTCTGGAACAACCATCTCGCTCAACTCTCTCCGAAGTACCTCAATCTGATCATGATTGAGGACCTTGATGCCATGGATGAATCCTTTTTCCTGGAATTCAAGGAGTTGATCCTCGGACAAACAGTAGGAAGTCCATTCCTCAAAACTTTCGGGTTGTGGAAAGAGATCCGAGAGGGGGTGACTGATCAGGCCTAAATCTTCACTCATGTTCTTAGTCTTTCATTTGGAATGGTTGTATTTGTTATCTGTCGTTAAAAACGTATTTCATCCCCGTGTAGGTTAATGAGGCGATATATATAAAGCTTGATGCCCGTTTTGGGACCCACCCCCTTAATCGATTCTTTCAGACCTTGCCTATACTCAGTCCTTCCTCTTCAAGAGGAGTTCATAATGACAGGCATCTTCAACTTCTATGTATTCCAAAGCTTTGTATTCTAAATTAGCTCAGTCATGAAGTGAGCGACATTATATCGCTTAGTAGGAGACCGTTAAGGATACCAGTGGTAGGGGACTCTGTAATGTTGTACAGAACCACTCGATGCTCTTGTTCTCCTTTACTGCCGCGTGAATTATCATAAACGGCTCAGACTCACGTCCAGTTCTAGCCCAAATGGTGAACCTTCTCCATGCCATATACTGGCGTTGAAATTCCTGCCATGCGAGCTTTGATTTGCAAGGATAAATGTTGCGAATAGAAGCGCGATTGCTGGAGATTTCCACCGTGAAACCACAAACCTGGCTGTTGGGTTGGCTTCCACATATTGCGTAGTTCGCCCTCCCAAGGGCCGGGATCGTATTTGGTCTTTGAGCCTAAGCCCCAACATTGGCCAACTTTATCGGCCACGTCCTGCGATATCAAGCGACCAGCCCAGCCATTCATTGAACCATAGCCGGTGGCACAAACGATTAAATCTGCAGGCAATTCACTCCCGTCCGTCAAAATGACGCTATCTGCGGTGATGTGAGCGACACTGACCATGCTTCTCAGCTTGATCTCGCCTTGAATGATCAAGTCAGAGGCCCCTACGTCAATGTAGTATCCAGAACCGCGACGCACGTATTTCATGTACAGGCCGGAAGCATCGTCGCCAAAATCGAGCAGAAACCCGGCCTCGGTGAGGCGTCTGTAAAAATCTGCATCTTGTTTCTGCATGGACTGAGAACTCTGTTGCTCAGAAATGTGCATCAATCCATAAGGGGTTGTGGCGGCTATCATGTCCACCTGCTCCATGCTAAGACCCGCTTCCAGCGAGTCCTCAGAATAACTGCTTCCGAGGAAAAGGGTCTCTGATCGAGCGACGAGCGTGGACGAACGCTGCACCATGGTTACATCGGCATCATTCTCCCAGAGATCAGCACAGATATCGTGGGCAGAGTTGTTGGAGCCTAATACGACACATTGTTTCCTCTTAAATTCCCGCCCTGTGGTATAGCGACTGGAGTGGATCAGCGTGCCCTTAAATGTATCTGCTCCCGGAATATCAGGCATTTTGGGCATGCCGGACATGCCCGTAGCCAGCACTAACTGCTTTGATTGCAGCACAACTATTTCGCCCTTACGCTCGACTGTGACCTGCCATGTCCCTGTTTCGCCATTGTAGCTGGCCCCTTTACATTCGGTTGAGGACCAAAGATTCAACTCCATGATTTTGGTGTACACCTCCAACCAATCGCCCATTTTGTCTTTAGGGATGAAAACGGGCCAGTCGTCAGGATATGGCAGGTAAGGGAGATCGTTTTGCCACACTTGATCATGTAGACAGAGCGAATCATAACGATTGCGCCAGGAATCACCCGCCCGTTCGTTTTTTTCAACGATAATTGTCGGCACAGACAATCGTCGCAGGCGAGCCGCCAGAGCGATACCGCCCTGCCCACCTCCAATGATGACACAATACGGCTGTTGGTTATAGCCCAGTTCCGACTCTTCCTGTTGGCGCAACGTAAGCCAGTTTTTTCGATTCTTGGAGGCAACATGCTGAATTCCCAGTACTCGTTTTCGCCCTTTTTTCTCCTCAAACCCCTTTAGCTCTTGCATGGTCGTCAGCAAGGTCTGGCATAACCCCGCTTTTAATCGAATATGGCCTTGACCTCTGGCGGCCACTGTCTCAAAGGTAAACCAAGCTTCGGTCAAGTCTCCGTTGCTCTTAGCCTCTCCCTCTATGCGCCAGCCGCTCGGCTCGGTGTGCGCCACGGTCGTGGTCAACATGGCCTCAATATCGGCTTGGCCCTCAGCGGTTTTGATATTCCAAGTAAAGGCTATCAGATCTCGCCAATAGCTCTCTGAGGAAAACAACCCTACCGCCGCCGTAAAATCACCCTGTTCGAGCGCGGAACCAAAGAGTGTTAGCCAGTCGGTGATCTGTTGAGTTGGCTTGTTGATTGGTTTGCTCATAGCTTTTCCTCGTAAGAAATTGGTTGATCAGATTCGTGCCGACCCTGCCATGTCTGCCCATCTTTGGTAACGACAATCTGCACTCAACTTTGGCCTAAGGCGGCCAGCGGGTGCCATTTCACAGTCGTCTCGACGGGTACCCATTCGCTCTCTGTGATAGAGACAAAGAGTTGATCGGGGTCAATTCAAAACAGGCACAACTTTATACTAATTTATCAACGATTGATAGGTCAATACTTGAAAGTCTGCTTTGGGTTTTTCAAATTGCATAATGGATTGAGACATTAATATCCCAATAAATTCTTCTTGAGGATCAACCCAGTAATAGATAGTAATCATTTTATAAGGCAAATTGTCATTTCAACTGGTGTAGTAACAACGCTTGCAGGAACTGTATCTTCAGGATCAACAAATGGAACAGGAACTGTGGCAAGTTTTTATGGTCCAGCTTATTTAACTACAGATAGAACTAAACACTATGTGTCTAATTATGATAATCATTTGATTCTCCAGATTGATTAGTAAATGAATGAGAGATTTGTTTCAGCTTAAAATTAATAATTATTATCACATAATATTAGTTAAATTATTATTTTCTGTGGGAAAACAGTAATTTCGTTGTTGCTCTTATGAAAACACAACAAGTCTAACTGAGGTTACATACTCAGTAATGAATTGCTTTACACTGGCTTGGTTAAGATGCAGGTGCCACAAAATAGTCTCCATTCTTACGAATAAACTCCTTTTCAAACCAGCTATTCTTCAATTCTATTAGAGTGATATTTTCTTGTAGACTGTTTCTGACTGTGAAGAATTAGTAATGGTTACTCAATGCAGTTGATAGGGTTTAAACTTTTTTGTGTTTGACTTATTCGTTATTGACATGATCGAGTTCATATATGTTGAATTACTCGGGTATAACAAATTATTGAATTAGCCTGTACGCGCTTTCAACGCTGGCGTCATTATGAATAATCTCTGCCAACGCAGAAGTTATCCCCTCTATGTTAGAATGCCCCCAAATGTTTCGTCCCATGGTAATCCCTGCTGCCCCTACATCCATAGCTTCATGGACCATTTCCAGAATTGCCAAGTCAGTATCAATTTTTGGTCCACCTAGGATCAAAACAGGAACAGAGCAATTATCCAGCACTTCTTTGAAGCTCCTTTTATCACCTGTGTAAAATGTTTTTACATAATCAGCACCAGTTTCACTGGCTACTCGCGCCGCAGCTGCAACTTTTTCAGGAGTTCTCATATCGGCTTTAGGCCATCCTTCTGGAATACTTTCTACCATCAACGGCAGTCCCCACTTTTGGCATTCTCCCGCTAAGCATGCTGTATTCAGCACAGATTCTGTCCCGGAAAAACGTTTGAAGTAATCATCTTCCTTAGTACACCAAGGATAGGCTTCTACTTTAATTCCATCTACTCCTAGTCTAATGGCCATTTCTACAATAGGAACGACCGTTTCTGGAGTCACATCAACACTAAGCCAGCAACCTCCATTACCTATCACTTCAGCAGCTATGGAGGTAGAACCGTAAGGAGTAAGAATCGCGTCGGCACCTGCATTAATAACGGTTTTAATTATATTATTTGAATCTTTTAATCCCGTTAGGGTATCAAATACCCTTGCATGGTCCATTGCAACTACTAATGCTCTGTTATTATCTCTAAAGAGTCGACGAGTACGAAGTGTTTGTTGTTTTATCACGGTGATGTTCTCCTATTAAAAAAGTTAGTTAAGTTACTTAATTAGTATTTTAAAAAAAGACTAATTGTCCAGGTTTATCATTCTTGTCTTACAAAATATTATTTTCCATAAGACATGTGGGTGGCAAAAAATATTCATTACTAGAATGAATTTCATTCAAAATATAGTAAAACGATTTAATGCGGTAAGATGACATTCAATGATTTTCATTATGATTTAATGTGTGATTGGGTAATTAACCACGATTGTACCAAACTTATGTAATATGTAATTTAAACATTACAGGTACCTAACTACCACACACGCAAAACGTCTGATCTCATCAAGTGGTAAGCTTCTTATTAAAGCTACCAAGAATCATTCGCATTCGCTATCATCATTTTGATAATCTTAAATGAATTACTTGTCTAAACAAATTATTTAAAAGACAAAAATTTTATTGCATTTAGCATGTCAAGGTACAAGTACCCTCTGAAGATTACATCATGGGCAAAATCAGTAATCCTATTTAATGATTCAAGGTATTCGTTGAATTTCAGGATCAGTGAACAAATCCTTCGCATCAACGCTACGTGTGCTGAATTCACTTACTACCGCACCCTGAGGACCTCCCTGAAACCAATGCCAGGTTAAAGGTGGAATCGTAAATTGGTCTCCAGGTTTGAGAACAATTTCGTGCCATACGGTGTAATGCTCTTTGCGGTGTTCTGGTGGTTTTGCTTTTGGTTTCTTTGTTGTTTCTCCTTTAACATAAAGATAGACGACACCCCATCTACATCGGAAAGTTTCCTGTTTCCCAATATAATCAAACTCTGGAATTGGCGGGTGAAAGTGCTGGGGGCATGTCTGCCTTGGCATTAGAACCAACTCTTTAGCACAATATTTTTCATCATTAAAATAAACAACCAAAGCAACCCCAGTTTGCTCGTATTCACCAAGACCTAGATCATTAATTTCAATTGTATCTTGTTCTTCAGTAGTCAATGCAATACCTGCTTTATCAAGATATTCGATGGCTACTTTTTGCCATTTTTTTACTTCTATTTTTGTCAATTCCATAATCAATATCTCCTCAAATTTGTTAATGATAATTCAGTATTTCCATGAGAAAACTAACAAAATATTATGTTATAAAATAATTTAAATCTTGTTAATGTTTTAAAGATCTTCAAGGAGTACTTTTTCTGTGACTATTTGATCCTTTTCAAATGAAAGTTTGGGGGTTATACCTTCCTTAGAAAGAGATGAGTGGTATTCTTTGACTGCATTGAGAGAACTCAATTCACCTTCAATAACCGAGCGCATCAAACTGACTAGTGTTACTGGAGACTCAGCTAAATTGATTTTTCTGCCGAAGAGGGCTACTCTGGCACCGTATTTTTCACTCTGCCGAACCAGTTCAAAAGTATCCCTAATTGTTCCCTTACCTCCTCCAAGTACTCCTATAATCAGTTCCACCGGGTTGTAGGAACACAACTCATCCATCGCCCTGGGCCCATTGAAAGGTATTTTGAGAAATAGAGGGCTATCTTGCCTAGTAAGACCTGCAAGGCAGCGAACGATACAGTCATTTATATATTCTGGGAGTTTCTCTTCAGAAATACCAATGTCAACCTGCGGATTGAACACCTCCAGGAAGTAGCGCATTCCAGTACTGGATAGCTCACTTAGGAAGCTTCTTAAACCCTTAAGGGATTCAATATCTTTTTCAATATCATTTGAAAAAGTGATTGAATAAAGTCCTAAATCAACTAGTGGAATTATTCTATTAAGGTGAAGAGTTTGAAAATTTCGAGATGGATATTGCTGATATAGCGAATGACGAAGCCCCCAGATATCTGTAGTGTCGTTGTATCGAACTGCAGGAGATACAGGAGAATTTTCGAAAATACCTTCTTCTATCAAACTTTCTGCACCTGAAGCAGACATCAGCATCAAATCCACTAGACCACTTAAGACCATTTCACGCATCGCCTGCAAGTATTCTGGGTAAGACCTGGGGCGGGAAGCATCTTCAAGCTGAGGTCCTGTACAAAAAATACCACCTCCCATATCTGCATCCTTTGCATCAGCAATGATAAAATCAGAAGGTTTGTATTGACCTCGTCGTATTTGTTCAATTTTGGTGTCTAGCGTTTTTTCCATTATATATCTTCCCTTGATCTAATTTTAAATTTATAGTAATTCAATAATTTTGTTATTAAAGTCTAAATAATTTAATGTTCTTGAAGTTTTGCTTAAATCAGGCTACTTTGTGGATAATTATGACGATACTTAATTCTGTCATTTAGGTATGAATCAGGGAAGGGACTCCTATAATTTATACTAACCAAGTACATTACTCTAATTAGACAATAAATATTTAGAGGCAATATAATCAATTGCATACTTAGAATAATTTATATATTGGATTATTTCAAACTAAAATCTACAAATTATTAACCAATTAAATCAATTGATGCCTTCTACTAACTCGCCCTTGATGATGGGTATTGATGCTGGAACAAGTCGTGTAAGAGCACTACTGTTTGAATTGGATGGGACATTGGTGGCAGAGGCAAGTGATGATCCTACAGTCAAATGTTCTAGGCCTGGGTGGGCCTCAACCGAGGCAGAAGATCTTTTTAAATCCTGTCTGAATGCCCTCCGGTCAGTTGTAGCAATGGTGGATAAACCTGAAAGGATACGTTCTGTTGCAGTTGCTAGTGTTGCAGAGGCAGGAGTGCCAATCGACGCAGTGGGAGATGCAGTCTATCCAATAATTGCTTGGTATGATTGCAGAACACTACCTCAAGCGAATTGGCTCAAGCAACATATTGGTGAAGAAAGGCTTTACAGAATAACAGGGCTCAACATAAATCCTATTTTTGGACTCTGCAAACAACTGTGGATCCGTGAAAATGCTCCTGAAGCTTTCAGAAAGACTGTGCGTTGGTTAAATACTGCTGATTTTATAGCTTGGAAACTCTGCGGAGTCCCAGCTACCGACTATAGCCTCGCTTCACGAACTTTTGCACTGAACATTCAAAATCTTGAGTATGAGAATGAACTGTTAAAGGAAGTTGGAATTCCTTGTAATTGGTATCAGACATTAGTTCCATCAGGAACTTTTCTAGGCAATGTACTTCCTGAAACTGCAAATATCACTGGTCTTTCATCAGACTGCAAAGTTTCATCTGGAGGACATGACCACTTAGTTGGCGCACTGATCGCTGGTGCAACAAATCAAGGAACACTTATAAATTCCATGGGTACTGCTGAAGCAGTGACATTGTTCTTGGACAGACCTATTTATGACAAAGCGGTCGGTTCCCATGGTTATGTACAGGGAGTTATTGTAGCAGATCGTCCCTATTATTATCATCTTGGCGGGCTTTTCACTTCTGGAGGTGCGGTCCAGTGGTTTCACAGACTTACAAAGCAACGCTATTCCCATGAAGAACTCATCAAAGACGCATGGGGACTTCCCCCAGGTGCAAACGGTGTTCTTTTCCTACCGCAAATGCGTGTTGGATCACCACCAAATCCTGCCGAAATGTCAAGAGGAGCTTTTATTGGATTGGGTACTGACACTGACCATACAGTGCTCTATCGTTCCATGCTTGAAGGTATGGCCTTTGATGTGAAGATGATTGTGGAAGGAATAAGTCAACTTAATAAAGCACCAGAAATTGAAAATATCTATTGTTTTGGTGGAGAAAGCCGTAACGATCTGCTGATGAAGATCAAGGCCTCAGTTTTAAACCGTGCTTTAACTAAAATGGATATGCCAGAAACGGTCAGTCTTGGAGCAGCCATTCTTGGAGGAATTGGAGCAGGAATATTCACTAATCTTCAGGAGGCAATTAATGAACTGCGGTTCAATACTTATGAGATACTTCCACAGTCTGAATGGGTGGAACACTATCAAAAGTTTTATGATGATGTTTATTCTGATGCTTGGAAACAGATTAGGCCTCTACAGGAAAAGTTACTTAAAGCCTGTCCTCCAAATGATACTGATTCATAATAGTGTAAACTAAAACAGATTAAAGACTAAATTGATACTTATCACAACTCAATTCAATGTTTGTTTCAAAATAATGTGCCACACAAATGATGTCATGAGATTTGGCTCATCTTAGCTTGAAGCTTAATATAGATAACATCTACTACTTTCGTTTATATTTTAATGACTCTGGGGCAAAAAAAGTATGGCTAACTTGCCATCATGAGTAATTCTTCAGGAGATACAGTGCCTGTCTGATATAACTTTTGTATCGAAACTGCTGCGGCAAGGTTTCCTAGACAGGCACTATTATAAGCATCTTGCCCGCTTACTAATCCTATGCATATCCCCGCCAACATACTATCTCCAGCACCCACTGTGTCAATTTTTCCAGTTATCTTTATGCTTGGGATTTCTTTAATTACTCCATCATCCACAAGAATACAACCATTTATCCCACGAGTAATAAAGATTGTATTTTTTAACTTTTTGTAAAGTGTTTTTGCTGTCTTGATAACATTTTCCCTGGTGACGCCAGCGCCTTTAGGGGTGGTATTGTCGACCATACTCTCAGCAGTGAAGTCATTTAATTTAAGTATTGCACTTGGAAAATCGTCGCTATTATGACGACTATCAACTATAAAAAGTGTATCACAAAATTTGTTGATCAATATTAACAGCTTTTCTATAAATTCATCCACAAAAAGACTTCCTGCAATTTGCTGACTAATTATAACAATATCTTGATTTTGTAAATTATTTTCCAGGAGTGATAGCAAAAAATTCAATGTCTCTGTATCCAGTTTGTTGAAATTGCCAAAGTCAATCCTATTAAGCTCATCCTTATCTTTATAAGGCTTCACATAAGATGGGGTAGCCCAGCACTGTTCTTGTATTATCATTCCTTCAGAATTGACATTGAGTTCATTTAATTTTTGCATTAATTTTTCTCCCCATAGATCATTGCCTATGACTCCGAAAGCTAGCAAATCTTTACAACCTAAAGCATGTAAATTATTAACAATATTGCCTGCTCCTCCGAGACTGTATTCTTGTAGATCAATTGGCCAAGTAGATAACCCTGTCTCTAGGGATTTTTCTGAGGCAATCTCGTTTAAAAACCAGTAGACATCCAGACAAAAATCACCAATAACAGTAATTTTAGCTGTTTTAGCTTTACTTAGAATATTTTCAATAAGTTGTTTATTCAAATTATTTTCAGATCAAAATAATTTTTTCAGGAAGATATATGTTGCTTTACTACTTTTCGTTTCTGAAATCATTTTAAGCTAAAACCAGTATTTAAATTATCAAGGACAAAAAGGAAATAAATTCAGGACAGATGTTTATTCTTTCAGAAAAAAAGATTCAAACAACCTATGATTCCAATTATGCTTTCAGGGTATTTAAAATGACCAACGTGAAGTTAATAATACTTCTTGAATTTATTATCCCAACGTTCAGCCACTATTATGGAATCTCGTCAGGCACGAATTTAAGTTTTTGAAATTTATGATTATTTACTCTGGAGAGTGGGAAAGAATTGCTTAATTATGGGAAAAATAAGTTGTCACCTAATAATCAATAAGTGTATTGGCTAAAATACATGTCAATAAATTAATACTATTCTAATTCATGTCATATTACCCTGCACCATAAGTCTCACAACTTCTTCTCTATTAATTCCATTAATCATGTGATCACCTACCAATCTTCCCTGTCTTAGAATCGCAATCCTGTCAGCAATCTCGAAGATGTCGTTGAGATTATGTGATATTAAAATAATGGCAATATTCTGTTTTCTAAGTCTACTAATCAGCTGCATTACTTTACGTTGTTCTGGCACTCCGAGTGCTGCCGTAGGTTCGTCCATGATTAGTAACTCAGCTTTCCAGTATATTGCCCGGCAGATGGCAATTGCTTGCCTCTGTCCACCTGAAAGTCTGAGTACTGGTTGATGGAGAGAAATTTCAGGTATTTCAATATCTAGTGACTCCAATATCTGTCTGGATTCTGACAGCATCTTTTCCCGATCGAGAATATTAACTGGACCAAATAAATTCAAGAGAGGTTCTCGTCCTAAGAAAATGTTTGCTCCAACATTTAGGTTATCAGCTAATGCTAAATCTTGGTAGATAGTTTCGATTCCTAAATTTCTCGCGTATTTGGGGTTACTAATTTTAAGATTATTACCATTGTAGCTCATTTCTCCATCATCTTGATGGTAAACTCCTGAGATGATCTTTATAAGAGTTGATTTTCCTGCTCCATTATCACCAGCAAGAGCTAAAACCTCTCCACGTTTTAGACAAATAGACACTTCAGAAAGTGCTGTCACACCACCAAAATGTTTGGTAATTGAATTTACTTCAAGTAAGTTCTCACTCATTTGCAACGCCAGTTATTTGTGTTTTTGATTGGTCAATGAGTACAGCAACAATAATTACCAGGCCAACTGCAAGGAACTGCCAGAAGGAATCGACATCCACAAAAACAAGTCCAAACTGAATAACTGCGATCACGAGAGCACCTACTACAGTTCCAATAATTTTCCCAGATCCTCCGTAGAAACTGGCCCCACCAATAAATACCGCAGCAATGGAATCAAGAAGCATAGGCTCACCTGCCTGAGCAGCCCCAGCAGAGAATCTAGCTGTGTAAACTAGGCCTGCTAAGAAAGCACAAAAGGAGGAAAGTACGAAAATAAGTATAATATGACGATCAACATTGATTCCTGATCTAATTGCGGCCTCTCTGTTACCCCCTATGGCATAGGTATATTGCCCAAATTTGGTTTGAGAAAGGATGAAGTGAAAAATAATCACCACTACAATGACAATCAGCACTACAATAGGTATACCAAGAATTTTTCCAGTTCCTAGTTTATAAAGCCAGTCATTGTCTACTGGAACTGTCATACCATCGGCAATGATAAAACCTGAACCCCTAGCGACTCCATACATTCCCAATGTCCCAATGAAGGGAGGAACTTTCAATTTGGTGACTAACAACCCATTAATCAATCCTGGGATGAGGCAGACTAGAAAAGTAATTAGAATCCCAATGGCTAAAGCCACACCATGGGCTTCTCCAGAGAAACTCTGAACAACTGTAGCCAAAACAACTGCACTCAGTCCCATGACGAAGCCTACGGAAAGGTCGATACCCCCTGAAATAATGACCAGTGACTGTCCTATGCCAAGAAGAAGTGGAGCAGTAGCAAAAATCAAAATGCTCTGAACGTTGAAACCGTTAAACAAAAAAGATGATGAATAACTTACCTGTGCCCAGATTTCAAAAAACAGGACCATTACCAACAAAAAAAGCCATGACCAGATGTCACGGATCCATTCACCTCGATGGATGGAACCAGAAAAAGTTGAAATGTTCATTATTAATTAATGCGAAAGGTGGGTCGGGCTGGTACTTACCAGCCCGTGAATATGTTGGCTTCAGAAAGGATGGGTTAGTCGGAGTAGATGAACTTTAATATATCTGGATCGTCAATATTTGAAGCATCCATGACTGTAAATCCGGTTCCTATGGTCACAGGAATAGACTGGCCAGTTAGGGCTGCATAGGCTGTTACAACACCATAGTATCCAATTTCAGCAGGATGCTGAGCTATTGCTAAATCTATTAAACCACTTTTAATATCATTCACGATCCTTGTTGGAGCATCAAAAGCGACAACCTTAATTTTCCCTGCTTTGCCGATAGCTTTAATCCCATCAGCTGCACCGATGGCAGAAAAGAGATTCGCACCGAAAACTCCAGACAAATCTGGATTTCTGGCAACAACAGCTTGAAGTTGAGCAGCAGCTTTGTTGGCATCATCATCATTGAATTGAGTTTTTAAAAGGGTTATGCCGGGATAGTTTTTGATCTCAAGCTTAAACCCTTCTTCACGCTGGTCAGTTGTTGAAACTCCAGGCACAGTGTTTGAAACGTAGACCTTTCCCTTGTTATTAAGTGAATTGGCGAGTGCTCTTGCAGCCATCCTGCCACCTAAAACATTATCTGATGCTATATATGATAAAGGGAAATCGCCTCGACCTGATCCGTCTTGATACATCCCATCATCAATGAAAGTATCGACGGTGATCACCTTGATTCCCTGATCTACTGCTGCTTGAAGAGGTGCGATCAACTGGATCTTGTCTGTAGGTGCTATTAAAATAGCATCAGGTTTCTTAGCAATGATAGCATTCAGAATTGGGACCTGAACAGATACATTCCATTGTTTTGGAACCTGGAAAAGGAGGTTGACTCCCAATGCTTCCGCTGCATGCTTTGCCCCTCTATGCATCGTAAAATAAAAGGGGTCGACTACGCCCGGTATTAGTGCGATTGTTAGTTTCTTGTGAGAATCTGCCAGTATAACTGAAGCCATAGGCATCAAGAATGCTAACAAGGACAAGGATACCAAACATTTTTTTATCATTTTCATATTAACCTCATATGATAATTTACATTGAAAATATGCTCACCATTAAGCATGTCGAAAATGCTAACAAAGATTATTTTCTTTGTCAACAAAATAATTTAACTATTTATTTTTAATTTGATTAAGACCATATTTTTGTCTTAGTTCACTAGAAATACGAAAAATTGGCATATTGTTTTGTGATGGATATTCTTAATTTCATCAATACTTTGATTCCCTCCTGTGATATATGGAATCGCTTCATTCCTGGTAAATTTGTCTGTATCAAGAGATAACACAATTTACTCACGACGTTATGTTAACAACCTCTTCATACTTAATAAAAATGATACTATTGTTGTTGACATTCCCAATTTGATATAGTAGCTTATCACTAAAAATAAGAAGGTTTGGGCTCTAAATCTTTCAAAAAAAGTATAATATTAAGGAACCAGGGTAATTATTTAATGGGTTTATTCCTATTGTTATGAAGAACCCCAGCTAATTAAGAGGTACATGAAAAAAATACTAAATGATCCCTTTAATTATGTGGATGAAATGCTTGAAGGACTCTGCTTAGCACATCCTGATTTATATCGTCAGACAGGTGAGGCGGGCCGGGTCATTGCTCGCACCTCGGAAATAGTAGACGGAAAAGTCGGCATAGTTACCGGTGGTGGTTCCGGTCATTTACCGGTCTTCACAGGTTATGTCGGAAATGGTCTCTTGGATGCTTGTGCAATTGGAGATGTTTTCGCCTCACCTTCAGTGGAACAGATGGCAGACGCCATGCGAGCAGCCAATGGTGGAGCAGGAGTTCTGCGACTTTACGGGAACTATGGCGGTGATGTCATGAATTTCGATATGGCTGGTGAGATGCTTGAAATGGAAGACATCTCTTCAACCACAGTTTTTTTAGCGGATGATGTGGCCTCTGCTTCGAAGGAAGAACGTGAGAAACGCCGTGGGGTGGCTGGGATGGTTTATGCTTTCAAAATTGCCGGTGCGGCCGCAGAGCAGATGAAAAATCTGGAGGACGTCACACGGATCGCCCAGAAAACGGCGGATGCTTGTCATTCCGTGGGGGCGGCCTTGACTTCCTGCACTGTTCCTCAAGCGGGTAAACCGACTTTTGACATTTCCGAAGAAGATATGGAAATGGGCATGGGTATTCATGGTGAACCGGGAGTATGGCGTGGAAAGCTCAAAACTGCTGATGAGATTGCCAACGAAATGGTGGATATGCTGCTGGCGGATATTAACCCCGTTTCGGGAGCTAGGATGTCGGTTATGGTCAATAGTTTGGGAGCCACGCCGCCGGAAGAACTCTACATTTTGTTCCGCATTGTGAAACAACGACTTGAGGATGTTGGGATTAAGATTGTTATGCCACTAGTCGGACGTTATGCAACCTCCATGGAAATGACCGGCGTCTCCTTCACCTTCTGCGAACTGGATGCGGAACTGGAAGTTATGCTGCTGGCGCCAGCTCAGTGCGCCTTCTGGACCGTTGGATGATCTCCACTGAATCAATCCAATCCGGAATCAAACGGCTAGCTCAGGCAATGGAGCAATCAGCCGATGAACTGAATACCGCAGATGGTCTGTTAGGAGACGGCGACCTTGGAGTAACCATGATCCGTGGTTTTAGACAGATTTTAGCGGACTTGGAAACTTTGCCGGAAGACATCGGTATGGCTTTTTTCCAGTGTGCCAAATCTTTCACGAAAAGCTCCGGCTCCAGTTACGGAACCCTGCTGGCTACAGGGCTGATGGCCATAGCAAAAGTAAAAAAAGGACAGACTGGAATTGAACTGGATGAGGTTTCCGAACTTTTCGATACAGCCCTTGAGGCAATGCAAATGAGGGGGAAAGCCAGTCTTGGAGACAAAACCGTCCTTGATGTGATCGCCGCAGTCCGAGATGCATCCAAAAATCAGGCCGATGGGCAGACAATGCTTAACAGTATCAACCAAGCCATCAATGATACCATGAAACTCTTCCAGAATCGCCAGAGTCAAATTGGACGGGCACGTATTTTTGGGGAAAAATCAATCGGACTGGATGACCCCGGAATGTTAGCTTTCAAACGTATGTTCGAATCTCTGCAAACGTAAACCTAGGCAAGTAAACTCGCTTAAGCACGACGGCATCCTATGGTGTCAAGATAATTTATGGCATGTGAGACAAAAGGAACAACTTTATACTAATCTATCAACGCTTGATAGGTCAACACTTGAAAGTCTGCTTCTGGTTTTTCAAATTGCATCATGGATTGAGACATTAGTATCCCAATAATTTCTTCTTGAGGATCAACCCAGTAATAGGTTTTAGCGGCACCGGCCCACCCAAATTCGCCTACTGAACCAGGCTTTTCTGATTCAGCAACATTCATCAGTACCCTGGAACCCAAACCAAATCCATATCCATAGGCAGGAGGGTCGGCAATTACGTAAGGTAGTAAATCGTCCTGTAGATAGTTCGCATGCATCAGGTTCACTGTTTTTCTACCTAATATGCGCACTCCCACCAGTTCACCGTGATTGAGCAGCATTTGTGCAAAACGCATATAATCCCAGGTAGTTGAGAATAATCCATGTCCTCCTCTGGCAAAAGCAACTGACTTTGACGCAGGATATGTTGCTGAAACATCGATCCGCTCATTGAAACCATTGCTCCAGGCTTCTAATAACTTGCTCATACTCATATTAGGGGAACACAAATCGGGTAGACCATACATCATCGCGATTCGATACTGCTCTTCAGGAGCTACGGAAAAGCCAGTGTCAACCATGCCCAGAGGATCAAGTATGTTCTCTTTCAAGAACTGGTCGAGCGCTTGGCCTGAAATAATTTCAATTAGTCGTGCAGCCACATCAAGCCCAAGACTATAATGCCATCTGGAATCTGGCTGAAAAGCAAGTGGCAACCGGGTTAACTCGTGTACCAATTCTTCCAAAGTACGATCAGTGTTATTTATAATTCTAGCTTGACGATATAATTCACCAACAGGAAAATCTTCTAAAAAATCGTAGCTTAAACCAGATGTGTGTGTCAATAAACTACGTACTGTAGGCGGACGTGCCAAATCAACTTCTTTTGGTTCACCCGTTTCATCACATTCAAGAACTTTTAAATCTTCAAAGGCTGGAATAAATTTGGCAACAGGATCAGAAAGATGGAATCTACCTTGCTCATACAGAGTCATTAAGGCAGCGCAGATGATGGGCTTGGTCATCGAGTAAATACGAAAAATAGTATCATCAGACATGGACTTATTTGACTCTTTATCCATCTGGCCGACCTGCTCGAAATGGACCACTTTACCCTTACGGGCTATCATTGTGCTCAGGCCGGCGATCTTTTTTTGATCCACATAACCCTGCATAATAGGTCGGATACGCTCCAAACGTTTCGAGCTCATACCAACTTCTTCAGGTGCGAAGATTTCTTGCTTCACAATATCATCTCCTTTTCCTACGTTGAAAATTTTGGTTAAACCAACTTGTGCATTTCTTCAAGACGGGTGCTACCGATCCAGCAAACTTCACAGCCTGGCTGTAAGCTTCAGGTGACTTGGCGGCCAGGGTTGTGAATACGATTTGTCGAGGCATATATACTCCTTTTTCGCTTTCCTCAGTACTTAAGTGTAGTATAGACAAAAAATAGGAATTCCTAGCCCCTAAGTCAATGTATTATTGACTGTCCAGACATCTGAGGAAACATCTAGGCATAAATGAGTCTAGCTACTTTATGTATCAATGGGCTGGGCCAGCAAGCTTCCCTGGAGACTGAATACTGAGCCTCATCTCCCCCTCACTCCTCAAGTTCATGTATCTCCTGCCTGATGAAGCTCCAGAAGTCACCTACGAACGGGGAACATATTTTGCGATCAGTTCTGTCGATGCCGACAACTTAACTCTTTATTCGAGCGTTGCCTGCGATCGCAGCTTGATTTACGCAGTACGGCGGCCAATCGCCTGAAACACAGGCTAGAACGTTCTCAACCGACATCATCGCCATCTTCATGCGTGTGTCAACCGTTGCGCTTGCTACGTGCGGCATTATGAGGCAGTTGTCGAGTGTCAACAATGGATGGTCGGCAGGAATTGGCTCAGGAACAGTAACGTCCAGCGCAGCTCCAGCGAGCTCGCCTGATTTAAGTGCCACGTACAAAGCATCCTGATCGACCACCGCACCACGAGTCGTGTTGATCAAAATAGCTGATTTTTTCATCAGCTTGAACTGAAGTGTACTCATCATATTCATGGTCTCTGGAGTAAGCGGATTATGCAGTGAGACGTAGTCAGAGCGTTCTAGCAATTCCTCTAGCGAATCCACGTAACTGGCGCCGAACTCTTCATCCCGCTTATTGCGGTTGAAGTACAGGACCTTCATGCTGAATCCAGTGGCACGTTTGGCCATTTCGGATCCGATTTTACCCATACCAACAATTCCGATGGTCTTATGGTGAATGTCAGTGGCAAGGTAGCCAAGCGGGTCGAAATCACCCCATTCTCCTCGCTTGACCATCGCCGAAAGATTGTTGGTCCGGCGGGCCATTGACGCAAGCAGTGCGAATGCTTCGTCAGCCGTACTCTCCGATAGAATGCCTGGAGTGTTGCAAACCGCAATGCCACGCTCGTTGGCAGCTTTAATGTCTATATTGTCGCAGCCAACACCGAACTCAGCGATCACCTTGAGGTTTGGTGCGGCATCCATCACTTCAGCATTTACTTGATTCGTGATGTGGGCATAGAGACCATTCACATCGGCAACAGCTTTGATCAGATCCTCTTGTGACGGCGATTCAGAGTCTTCCCAAATAACGACATCAGCGCCGCTAGCTCGCAACGCGGCTGCTGCTGCTGAAAATGTTCGTCGAGTTACAAGTATTTTTGGCATTTGTTCTCTTTTAGTATGAATCAACTATTACTTTGCCCATTTCAACCTTCACAATTTTGTACTTACCAACATTCCTACCTTCTCTAGTCCAGCCATAGTCTTCTCCATTAATCTCAACCCAGGCAAACTTGCCGTTGGGAGCATCAG
>Ga0209091_10001117_pt1 | contig 24287 bp, 39 predicted proteins | sample ArcticOcean_MG_C_6_FD_187438 | JGI IMG/M metagenome (GOLD analysis project Ga0209091, IMG submission 187438) | Marine microbial communities from western Arctic Ocean - ArcticOcean_MG_CB8_128 (SPAdes) (version 2) | ecosystem: Environmental > Aquatic > Marine > Oceanic | place: Arctic Ocean...
TTTTATTCCGTCTTTATTTCTTGTCATTGTTGCAAAAAACAATTTAAATGAAGAAACTATATTGCTAATGTTACCCACAGCCGTTATTTTCAAAACATTAAAAGCGTTTACTAGTTTATTTGTAGCAGACAAAACGCCGACTATCGCAGCAATAATCCCCCCTATAATAAGAGTTAATGGGTTTAAAACTGCAATTAAAGAAGCCGTCCCTACAGTTAACGTTTTAAATCCTGTAAATATTGAAATAGTTATGCCTAACGTTTTAAAGGCAACGGCTAATCCCCCTACGGCTAGCGTCAATTTTAATATAGAATTAGCGACATCTTTAATAAAATCAGGATCTAATTCTGCAAACCTTTCGCTTAGTATTCTAATCCTAGTTGCAAATTCTTTCGCCAAAGGTAACAACGCGTCACCTAAATTTTTAGACAATATAATAAAACTATCTTGGATATTAGCCAACGTGCCTAGAAAAGTTTTAGATTGTTTTCTCATTAGATCTGCAAACTTACCATTTCCAGTTGTAAGATTTTTTATTGCTATTTCAACATCTCTAAAACCTACTTTTCCTTCTGATACCATCTTCTTAACTTCTAAACCTGTAGCACCGAACTGCTTTCCAAGCTCATCTATTAATGGAACACCCGCTTCAGTGAACTGTCGAAGCTCTTGACCCATTAAACGTTGCGCCGAACGTACTTGACCATAGGCAAGTGTTAAAAAGGGCAGTTTTTCACGTCCTACACCTGCAGCAATATTCCCTAAAGACTCCATTACGCTTAGAACGTCCTCTTGTGCGATATTATAGGCAAGAAGTTTTTTGGTTTGTTCTACCACCTCCGGGAGTGTAAATGGCGTTTCCTTTGCGAATGAAGTTATACTTTTTAGTAAAGCATCAGCTTTTTCGGCAGATCCCAACATTGTTTCAAAGGCAATCTTCCATTGTTCAAAATTACCCGATGTTTTTAAAAATACACCTATACCCGCAGACATTGCAGCAAAAGCAATAGTCAATCTATTACCTATTCGATTAGCACTAGCGCCTACATTGGATAATTGTTTTGAAATTGAAGATAAAGATTTTTCAGCCTGTCTAGCGTCTCCATCAATAGTTATTTTTAATCCTAGATCTTTAGCCATTTTTTAAGTTCCCTAATACAATTACCCCTAACTTATTTTTTTCGTAATTTTCAGCCCATTCATCAAAATTAAATCCATCTGGTAAGTTGCTTTCAATTTGTAAATCACTTTCACATTTTAATTCTTTTAGATGTGATTCTAATTGTTTAGAGTTACCTCCTGCAATCTGTACTTTTTCTATTTTTTCTTCTAACTCGTCTATTTGTAAATTATCTAATAGATTTTTTATTTCTTTTAACGTTAATTGTTTTATATCATTAGTTGTATAATTAAAAGCCTTAGCTATCTTATATACAATTTTACCCCAATCAGTAGGGAGTACTGGCTCGTTTAGTTTTTTTTTGAATCCTCATTTTTACTTATAGCGTTATCGGTAACAATGGCCATTATGTTTTCAATGTCGCCAAAATTATCAAATAATTGAAAAAAGTTTTCTTTTGTTTCTACAAAATTTCTTGAATCATCGCATAACAATACCCATAACAGATTACCTGCTATTGTTATTTTTTTACCAATTGTTATATCCTCATCATCTAATGATTGAATATCTATACCTTTAGATTCAAGTTCAATTAGTACTCCCAACGTTAGTTTTTTGAACTTAAGAGTTACTCCCTTAAGTTCAAAGTCAGTTACATTTTGGCTTAACACATCCCCTATACTTTTAGTCACGTATTAACAGCCGCCTTGGACTACGTCCATTTCATAAAGCTTAGTTAATGAACAATCTTTAAGAACTTTAATAGTTAAACTATATTCACTAAAAGCTTTATCCGGTAGAGGTAATTCGAACGGAGAAACAAAACATTTAAATGCTATAGTTCTATTGTATGATTTGTCCGCTTGAATATCCGAGAAAATATGAGCTTCAAAATTAATAGGTAGTGGGTTAAAAGGCATTGATATCGTTTGCGAAGCGGCATTGATAATTCTTACCTCAAACACACTGATATCATCAGTAGTCATACCGATTGTTCCCGATCCACCATCTAGTTGAACCCCTGTTCCAGGTATAGTTACCGATGAGCTGGCAACAATAGTAAGAGCTGAAGCTGTGATTTTCATTGTGTCATCAACAATACTTAAATCTGTGCCCAATTGAGCCCCGAAGTTACTAACTTTATAAACGTCAATCGTTGTCGGTGATACTGCTTTAACTAAGTATGTCCCGGGTTTCAAATCCGCAGCAGTAACTACTGTTGCTGTAGCAATACCTGTAGTGGCATCAAGAACAGACGTACCAATTGAGTTTGCAAAATTGTTAACACTTCCTGCCGCTTCAGCAGCATTTTCAACAACATCGTATCCAGCCAAAGTGTACAGCCAGGGGGGAGTTTCTTTAGCTGTGACTTGAATTTCTGTATCTATAGTACCAAGTTCAGCGGCTACATTATGTTGTTCCCCGCCACCCGTTAAGGTGTTTACTTGGGCATTAGGGTTTATGCTCATACCGCCATTCAACTGAATAAATTTGCCAAACGGCAACTTAGTTACTCTGTCTACTGCTGCAAATCCGTATGAGTTATATGATACGATAGGTTGTGTTAATGTCATTTAATTTACTCCTTGATTATTTTTTCCATTAATAACGTATTTTTATATTTGACAGGTATCTTAGCTTTATTGGTTTCTGAAGCTAAAACGTCTTTTTCAAATATAAAAACATCGTCATTATGGACTATTTTATGGGTTTTTAGTGATACGAAATCATCTAAAAAATCATTTTGTTTTTTCATCTTAATTGAATTTATTTTTTTCGTCATATTTTCCCCCTAAAGAATTTTATTTATTATATCACTATTACTATCATTATTAAAATACATTAGTAAGTAACTGCTACTTTAAAAGTCAAAGTAACACATGTAAAATTAGTTTCAGAATCTGGTATAATAGCTATTTCTTGCCCCATTAATTCAGTTTGTGTTAGTTTCTCAGATAATTTTTTGTATATTTCATACAGAACCCTACTGTACCGTAAACCTATACGATAATCATTGTTATCATTAAGGGTATTTGATATGAACGTAGTTAATACGATGTTATATCTTAAAGAGTTTACTATTTGGTTCTCTTCTATATCTGCTTGAGGTTCTAGGTATTGTATATGAAATATCCCATACGGTGGTGTAGCTGATAAGTCGGCCCCATGATATAAGAAATAAGAATCCGGTATAAAATCAGGTACTAGACTATCTCCTTTTTCTGTATTTATGGCATCAATAATAGTTTGAATATTAGATTCGAAATATCCTTGAACGTCGTCCATTACTGTTTCTATATCAATTTTACTCATTTCACAACATCACTAAAATAAGTATTTATAGTCCTAGTAAATCGTGGTTCTAACAATTCCATTATTATAGGAGGTCTGGCGACCATACGTTTTGTGCCTCTAAATAAATTCTTAGCATAAGGAACTTTAGTACCTAATGTCATTTTTCTTTTAGTTATTGTTGTAATGTTGTCTTTACTTCCCCTATCACTTAACGATTTTTTTAGTCTTCCAGTCCAATCTAGTATAGGGTATATTCTACCTATACTTTGCATTTTTAGTACTTTGGTTCTAGGTCTTAAATCCTCATACTTTCCCGGTCCATTAACATTTTGACCCGATCTAAATATCATATTTTTTTCTGTTTTATAAAAATCAGAAGCTAAAGATTCAAACAAAGGTCGCAAATCATGTAGTTTATTAAAAACTTTTCTAATGTCCCTTACTACTTCGTCTTTACCTTCAACTTTAAATCTAAGAGCCATGTGTTACCAGATGGTCCCTGATTTAGAGGAAACAGGACAAATGTCATTAGCTTCATTGTAACTATATGTCTGGATTATTGACGAGTTGGTGTCAGTATTTAATAATCGTAATTTTCCTTCGTCATACATATTTAAAATTTTAAAAAATTCTGATTGATCTTCTGTATAACTCATTGTTTTACCATTTTTAAGTTGAGGTTGGCTTATACCTAAAACCTGGCGTATTTTAGTTAATACATACATATCTGCTAATTCTTTTAGTTGTAGCAAATCATCAACATTGGTTACTTCTATTACATATTGATTGCTAAGCTTAGCATAAATAATAGATGTCGCTCTATCAATCCAATCAGATACATCAGTCGTAGACGGTTTTGTTGTAGCGCTAAAAACAACTGTTTTAAAATACGCTTGTATGTTTGCAACGGTTGTTAAAGCGGTATAAGCCATTTATTTTTTTTCTGATACTGGATTTGAAAGGATACTTAAAACCTCGTTTACAACTCCTATAGCTGATACCCCATTACTTTTTAAAGTAATGTCACACATGGTCTCTATTGCTTTTTTAACTTCGTCTCTAATTTCATATAGTGCCATAATTTATACCTTAATTGCTCCTATACTAAGAAGTGACTGTGAATGTTCAACTGATAACTTTATATCATCACCTTTAACATATTGTTTTCCATTATGTTTGATGTTATTTAAAACTTGATACTTAATTTTCTTAGGTTTAGAATCTTCTTTAGGTTTAGAATCTTCTTTAGGTTTAGAATCTTCTAGTTCAACTTCTTCAAGTTTAACTTCTTTATTTTTCATAGCATAACTCCTTTCATTACATTAGGTAGGATATAATTATATCCTACCTAATAACTAATGTATAGTTATGCTACTGCGTTTTTGATTAAATACGCTGAATCAGCATTGATTACTAAGAAATTTCTATCGTCAGTAATACGAACCATTTCAGAATCCGGTGTTTGTTCATGAGTATTGAAAGCTTCAACATTTACGTCGGACAACACAAAGTTGTACCCGAACGATCTTTCGTACTTGTTAGGATTAGGATTAGGATTGACATACATCAATCCAAAGTCTTTGCCCCAAACAGAAGCAAGTGAACTTGTTTGACCTTCTTTAGCAGTTTCATACTTAACGTTACCAACTAGAACTTTTTGAACTTTCAAAGCTTTAGCCATTTGAGTAAGAGTTAACCCGGTCATTCTTTCATTTGTACTATCAGTAGTAATCAAATTTAAAAATGAAGGGTGAAATTGAAGATCTTCGAAAACTTCCCAACTCATATAAGCAACGTTAGGAACTAGTCCTGTTGAACTATAAATTGTCTTTTTACCAGTTTTAATATCTGTTATCGGAGTACTGTTAGTATAGTCATTCCATTGAGCAGTACCTGAAAGCGTCGCATTTTGAGTGATTACAGAAGTACTAGTTACAATGTCTGCAACTTCTTTTTCACGAGATATTGATTTAGCAGTCATTAATAACTTAGTAAATAACTGTCTTGCACTACTTTTAGCAGCGTCAGTGTTAGGGCTAGAAATATTAATAAACTCTTCCCAGTCTTCTTTTAAAACTGATATTTTTAAACCGCTAGCTTTACATGACCACCCGGCAGCTTTAGTCATTGATACCGTAATTTCACGAATACCGGATTTTCCGACTTGAATATCTGTCTCAACGCGTAAATGCTCAGTTCCGCCCGTTTTGATGTCACCTCTACGCGTTCCAACTAGAATGTTTGGAATAATGCCAGTATGGATGTATGCTCCATCATTTGGCATATAACCATTGATGATTTCCTGTAATACGGGGTCATTAATTATTGAAATATTGTTACTCATTGTTATATCCTCCTATTATACTGATTGATAACCAACAGTTACCTGAACACTAAAAACATCGTCTGTCACAGCATCTTGTAATGCTCTAGCTACATAAATGTCATCAGCGGTAGTTGTTGCGATAAGTTTTCCAGCAGCGTCTACTTTCAAAAGATTACCCTCTGAAATAGTTCCGCCAGCTTTTGCTTTAGAAAAACTACCTTCAACAGCTACATCTGCTAATTCCGCCGAAATAGGCGTATTCTGTAAAATACCTAGAGCTAGTTCCCCAGCTCCAGCTAGTACTACATCACCTTCAGCGGTATCAGGTTTAACTGCAAAATATTGGCTAGAACTCAAATCAGCGTTAGCTGTTCTTGCGATTGATATTACCGGACCTTGAATTGTTGACATATTATTGACCTCCTAATTGTTTTTGTGCTTTAGCTAATGCACTATCAAAAGATATTTTTTCATCTAATTCTATCTTTTTAGATAGCTTGTGCAATTTCACAGCATAAGAATCGTCATCACTAGTATTATCGTCAGTTGCTACACCTGAAGACGTATCAAGTTTTACGATAACTGGCATTGCTTCAATTTCTTTTTTAGCATCTTCCATTTTTTCAAATGTATTTAAAAACACTTTAAACATTTTTTCTTGTGCTTTAGTAGCTTTTCCCAATCGAACAGTTTCACAGAATAAAGAATCAACTTCTTTTTCTTTTTTATCTAATTCGATTGCTGTTAATTTTTTTTCTAATTCAATTTTTTCTGAATTAACTTTTTCAAGTGAAATTTTTTGAGAAGCAATTTCAGAATTCAGTTCTTTGTTTTGTGATCTTAATGATACTACATCGATATCATGCTCTTTTTTCAAAGCTACCACCATTTCGTCTTTGTTCATAATTTTTTCTCCTTTGGTTTTGTTTAATTTACTAGGTAATTCCGTTTGTGGAAAAAACGGTTCGTTAGTCAATGCTACCCCTAAGAATACATTTTGAAATGATTCGTTAGTATCAGGCCTTGTGAATTTGTGTGCAAATTCGGCTGAAAAGTAACGATATTCCTTTTCGAGAAGCATCCGTTGCCCCTCAGGTGTCATTTCTATATCCATGAGTAAAACATTACCTTCATCATTAAGACGCAACTGTTTTATCCATCCATATGATTTTCCACCCAAATGATCTAGGTTACACGGTGCGTCTTGACCTGTAGCTTGCTCATTGAAGTTTTCAATCATATTTTCGAAAACAGTTTTGTTTAATGTGAATTTAGTAGGACCGTTATTAAATACGCTTTCTTCATTTTCAAAATGAAGAACAGGTACAGAAATAAGCAATCCTGTTTCCTTGTCCAATTGGATTTTATTTAATTCTATTAAAGATTCTAAAACCTTTTTTTTATTTAACTTTATTGTCAATTTATTTGCCCCCACCCAGATGAAACTTTCATAATCATATCATATTAATAGTTAAAATAAAAATAGTTGTAAATTAATTATAAAAAGAAAAATTAATAACCCTAGCTGTTCGATGTAATTTGTTATCTATATAAGCGATTCCCCCTCTCATATTAACTAAATCAACAACCGCTTGTAGGCTCCTTAATTGCCCTTCTTTCTGGAATGATAGGTAATCCGTACTTGTCGATAGGCTCTAATTTTGAAACTGCTTTTTTCAAATCAGCCAAAGTATCTTCATAATTAAAACAAAAATCACCATCACCTAATAAAACAAAAAGCACTTTCTTAGCCTCTAAATAAACACGCCTTAAATCCTCGTCTATCTCAAATGTAATATTATTTATAGCCATTATCTCCCCCTTTTTATCCTTTTTTATATAACCCATTTTATGTGCCGTGTTTTCTAAAATTTTAGTTAATTGATTAGAGATTTCAAACCTTTCTTTATTAATTCTTATTGATTCGTATATGCACCCCTCTTTAGTTCTCTCCCCTGCTGCCTTCCAATCAAAGAACATTTCGATAATATCAAACAAATTCATACCAGCAATCCCTTTTTTATAATGCTCTGGATGGTGTGAGTTATTTGCATAATGATGGTCAAGAGCTACTTTTAACCCAATTAAAAACGATTTATACTCATCACTCCCGTAAGTGCAATCTTTAAGTTTAGGTGTGTACTCGTCAAATAATTCTTTTTCAGGCGTTTTAAGTTTTGAATTATCATGTGAACTAGCTCTATTAATAAGCTCAATAGACGCCTCTGACAATAATTGAGACACCCTTTTTATATGCTTTAAAGTGTCTATTGAGCTGTCGTATTTAATCATCGTTTTTTCCCTTTTACTTTCTTAATAAGTTTACACCTCTTTTTGCTTTTTACCCGTCGCCTTTCTCTTGGCCCGTCTGGATGAGGTGTATTTTTTTCTTTTTGGCCTAATAGATATTTAAATTCCATAGCCTCGTCAATAGTAGGGTCTGTATTAGTCATTATTATCTACCCCTTTTTAGTATTACAGCATGACGTGCAGAAATATTTTTTAATAAGTAGAGGATGGTTAATAGATTCGGGGCATAAGTCAATAACAATATACCTTATTTTCTCCCGTCTAAATTCGTTACAGCATACCTCACTCTTTTTATCTCTACATACCATTATTTTCTCCCTTTCTTAAAATTGTTTCTGTTTCAATATCTCACTTGCGGGTATTACTTTTCCTTTTTTAACAATGTCTTTAACTTCTAAGCCTGTTACATTAGGTAGAGTCATGTTAGGGGTTATAGGTACTAATATTGACCTACAATACCAATGTAACGGGGGTGTGAATTGTAATGACACAGCATCTTTAGGTAAAAAGACTTGTTTGTCTAAACTCCTACATATATCAGTTGTGCCCCCATCTAATACCGCACTAAACATAAACCCTTGTATGACATCAAGATTTTCAAAAAAGAAATTGTTTCTACCATTGTTAATAAACTTATTAACCGTTGCTCCCGATCCTTTATAAGCTGTTTCGCTGGCGATATAAGTAGCAATTGAAGCGTCAACTTTATTTATTATCGTTTCTTTTTCTTCCCCTCTGTCTATTTGATTAATAGCTTCAAGAGTAGAGTTGTTTTCAAAATCAGTTTGAATTGTTCTAACAATCTGACGAACTGCTATGATTATTTTTGATGAAATTCTTTTTATTATTCCATCTTTTTCTAGTTTCATTTTTGCTTTTATTTCTTTTGTTGCTTGTTTTTGTGCTTTTGCATACGCATCGTTTAATACTTGTTTTAAATCAGTAGTTAGTTTACCAGTAAACCCAATATCTATAGAAGATATAGCACCTACAGGATTAGATTGATTTAACGCGACTTTTAAATCATTAATGTACTTCGCTTGCATTTTATTAAGATTACGTTTAATAACATCATTATATTCTTGCTCAGAATCATCGAATAGTAATTTGATAGCTTTAACGTCAACACTTTTTTGAATAATATCTATCAATTCATCGTTTTTATTTAATAATACTTTTTTATTTTCTACTTTTTTATTCTCAGTATCTTCAATTTTTACTTCTTTCGGTTTTACATTGGTTTTATTTTCAATTATTTTCGGTAATCCGACTTCTTTTCTCAGATATGATTCTGTATTTTCATCAGGTGTTAAAAATTGTGACTTCCCTAACTCACTAACAACTTTTGCTAATGTTTCGATGTCTTTTTTAGATATCCCCGTCGCTCTCATATCTAGTTTTACTTCAGGTTCGCCATAATTCATAACAAATATGTGATGTGCCTCTTTTGAAAACACACTCGAAATGTATTTGCCGATATGTTGTATAGATTGTAGAAACATCTCTTTCAATATATCTGATTGACTATTACCACCAGATTGTAACGTCCCGATATCTAAAAAGTTAGCTAATATAGAGCTAATCATTTTGAAATCTTCTCTTTCAATCGACTTGTCAACAGCAGTCGAATTATATTCACCTTTTTTAATTTCAAAACCGTCTTTTTTAAGTTCATCTGGTAATATCAAGTATTGTTTTTCATGGGCAACATAAGAAGATAAAACTTTTTTTACTTTATCAAATTCTGATGCATTATTGCGTAAAGATTGTGGTAAGAAAATAACGGGTGTACCGATAGCATTTTTTTCTAACCCCATCATATCTAGTCTTAAATATAAATCTTTTCGTAAATAATTCGCATATATCGTACGTAGTAACGATATACCTTCAAAGTTATTACCTTCTTTTTGATTAGTAAATAACAGTACATCTGAAGATGGAATTGTATGGTATCCCGTACTATCACCTTGGCTGATATATTGTATTATTGACTCTAATTCCCCAGTGCTCTTATCTCTATTCCATTCATAGATTGTCGATTGTTTTCTACTAGAAAGTGATTTTAAAGTTGTTATTTGACCAAACTCTTTAGTATCCTTTACAGTATAAATTTTTTCAAATACAGCAAAACCATAAACTAAATAGTTTAGAACTTCATATAAAACGGTATCCCAGTCTATACATTCTTTAAAAATAAAGTTTTTAAATTTAGCTTGAAATATTTGTTTTTCATCTTTTAAATCTTTTTCTTCAAACACAAATTGAGCACTTTTAATAGGTGTTGAAATAACACGAATTACCCTTGCTATTTCAGAATCGGAACGCCTCATTTTATCGTATACTGAAGCCCCTATATACGCATTTTGAAGCTTACCTAGGTACTCTTCATATAGTTTACCAGATTGAAATAATGTCCCTGATTCTCCTATATTATCTTTATTTACTGGTTTTATTTCAGGCATTAATATTCCCTCATTGTTGAAAACATTGTATTAGGTGTACTCGATGAATACAATCCTGAAAAACTAATATTATTATTTTTTCTCATATAATTACATATAACACAAGCGTCTAATACGTCAGGCGAGTGGCCCATCCTTTTTTTGAATTCGTCTTTAGGTTCTATTTTAATAACCTTGTCATCAATATTATATCTTATATTTGATGAATCGTTAAATAACTCTTTATTTTCTAAAATTTCAATATTTTCTAGTCTAACATCTTCTCTGAATTGCCAATGAGCTTCAGCTCGTTTATTTTTATAAACAACAAAATCTTGCCTTGTATTAGGGCTTTCCCCAGCATTAAATGCATATACAGAATGACCTTTATCAGTTAAAAAATCATAAGTACCCGCACCTAAACCAACTATATCTACACCCACTTTGCCCGGATCAATTCTATATTCGTCTATACGTTGTGCTACAATCCTACCGATATCTGTTGTTGATTTTTTAGTGTAAGTTTCATACTTAACTATTTTATTTGACCGCATATAAACCAATTCGGTCTTATCATCTCCATACCTAGCTACATCGACGCCTAAATATAAATCAATGATATCGTCACGTGATTTATACTCCCAAACGTCATTATGAACTACTTCTCTTAACCAAGCATAATGTATTAATTGATTAGGATCATCTGCAAATTCCCAATTACCCAGTACGTATCGATTGTATTCCGGTTCTGGTAATGTTTTTAATGCATTTATATAGTCATCGGAGTTGTGGGGGTTGTCAGTGGGTAAAGCTGGTAAGTAGTAGTAAGGAGCTTTTATAGTTAACTCGTGCCATTTGTCATAAAACATACCCTTTACCCAGTTTTTGGCAGGGTTACAATTTAAAAAAATATAAGGTCTAATATCATGTAAAGTATTATTCCATCGACCTACTCTTGTTTTTAGAATAGTAAAAGCATTTTCATGTACCTCGTTGGCCTCTTCTATTAACGCCATAGTCAACTCTAAACCTTTTAATTTATTAAAATCTGGATCTTTAGTGACATCAGCATCAATGAAATGTATTTCGCTTTCGTTTGCATATTTAGCTACGTAATCTGAATAATTGATACTTATTTTTTTAGTATCTCCATTCAGTTCTAATACTTTTTTATATGTGGGTAATGATGTTTTTTTAAGGGTCGTCAAGTTTTTTCTAACGATAGCATATTTAGTTTTAGGGTAATCACATGCCATTTGATGTAATATTCCTATCTGTAGTATTGATTTACCTCCCCCTACAGCTCCGCCATAAAGCATATAAAGGTGGGTTTTCTTTTTAAAATCTTTGAGAAACTCCTTTTGTTTTGGAAATAAAGGCATTAATTACTAATCGTCAAGTAATCTTTTAACTGCAATCTCACCGGTTATATTTGCATCAATTCTTTGATGCTCAGAATAACCTCGATCTTTACCTTGATGCTTAAGATAAAAAGTTACGGCTCTAATTTCATTTTCTTTTACTTTAGTAAACAATGCCCCCTCAGCAGTATCTAACATTTCTTCTCTAGATTCTTCTAACGCTTCTTTAACTTTAGGATTTTTAGCTATATGAACATATAATGCTTTTCTCGTTATTTTAAGCTTTCTAGCAGCATCAGATACAACCCCTCCCGTACCTTTAAATGCTTTAATAATTATTGACTCATTTAATTTTGTCAAGGAATTTCCCCTCTATTTTCATGTACTGTGTAAACTTTCGTATATTAACAATCAATAATACCACTTTAATAATAATTTGTAAACCGTTTCTAAAGCATTTATAAATTTTTAATCTTTTTTGAAAAAAATCCAGGTCATTTCATAAGACAACAAAATTACATAATTACAGATTACATATAGATTCATGTTGTCTTATTATATTAAAACATTATTTATATATAATACTTATATTTATATTATTATATCTTATTATAACCTTTATATTTGTAATTTGTAATTTGTAATTAATAAAGTAATAATAGATATAATATAGGCAATAAAATAAGAAAAAACAAAAAATTACATAATCAAAAATCATTTGTAACATATACCAAAAGTGGAACTAATTGTAATTGATAATCAACAAACCAAAAAACCAACAAACCAAAAAACCAACAAATCAACAAACACTTTTTCAACAAATACCTTAAAACACCTCTCTAAAACAGCTTAAAAATTACAAACAGAAAAGGGTGTTTATTAATTATAGTTTACTTATTTTAAACTATAAGTTATAATTAAGTTATCTTAAAAGTAAGGAGAAAATCAAAATGATAAATGTAAATGGTAACAAATTTAGTGAAGACGAAGTACATGTTGCGACCATATTGAGTTGGGATGGGGTTGCTAGAGCTAGCGATTTTTCTTATGGGAAAGGAAGACATATTAAAAAACACAACACTAATACCTCTTTTTCGAATGAGGTTGATAAAGAGGATATAATAATGCGTCCTAATAGATTTCCTAAATATGTATTTAATTTTGCGAAAAAAAATAATAGAGTTATAAAAATAGTATATGCTACAAACCGTCGTTTGATAAATAAAATAGTTAAAGAATCGAAGATTAGATATTCTGCTCAACTCGAAAAAAGTAAGGTTAAATAAAGATGAAAACAAAACTACTATTTAAAAGTTCTAACGGAAAAGAATTTATAAAACTTATTTATTCTTTGAAATTTAAACTTTAAATATTAATCAAAGGAGTGAATGAGATGACTAAATACAAACCAGAACAAAAATGGGTTATAAGCGATAACCTTATCTACAACTTAAAAACACATGGTTATATTAAGGGCGAACCTGATTTTTGTAATGACGTTGCTATTAATGTAGTGACTGAGTTAGAAGGGGAAGAAAGAAAAGAAGTAATGGAACTGATACTAAATACATTGAACGATTATTATTTTGAAAATGAAAATGAAAATGAAATAGATGAAGCATGTCGTGACTGTCTTGATTTACTAAATAATGACAACGGGGGTTTATGTAATGAACAAACATACAGTAGATAGTTTACGTTTATATTTAGACCAAGACGTGTATATACCATCACCCATACCAGATGAGCATGAATGTATGTGTATTGGTAAAATGGTAGGCTTACACACTGCCATTGAGGTATTTGTTGAATACCGAGGATATCAGTATGATTTACTATCTGAAGATGTAATGCCGGTTTTAAAATCAAGTAAACAATATCTTAAAGAGCATCCAAACTCTGATTTAGACCTAACATTCGTGTCTAAAACAGTAAAAGGTCACTTAAACATTAAAAACCTAATTTTTTTAATAGATAACGGCTGGGGAGCTATACCGTATGAGAAGTCCGAAACAGGGTATTGTGACATTATAAGTTATCATCAAGGTTTGTTTTTACCTTGTACCGTAAGCATTAAAATATAGTTTACTTATTTTAAACTATAAGTTATAATTAAGTTATCTTAAACTAAGGAGTAAGTTAAAATGAAAAGATTTAAAGTTGTTAAAAATGAAAGAGGTACTTGGGACATAATAGATATCCTTAAAATACCAACATGTTTGATTAATAATAAATATACCAACCTATCATTTTTAACGAAAGATAATGCTAATGGTTACATTTATGGAAAAACAGGAAATAAAAAATATATTGAGGATAATAAAAAATATGCTAAACACTAAACGTACTAAATTTAGGGCTTGGGACTCTATTAATAAGGAAATGTTGTACCCAGATGGGAAGGGGTATTTTGGTTCAAAGCGTCATCTAAATTTTGTAATAGATGGAAATGGTGAGGGTATTTATATTGATAATTTAGAAACGCCAGAAGGTATAACTTTCATGAAACATATAAATCTTGAGATTTATCAGGGAGATATTGTAAATTATGGTCATGGAATTGGATATGCCGATATTGACCCAGACGAGGGTTTTGTTTTGTATGACGATGATGATGATGTCTGGGTCAATATCGGCATATCCAATTCCAGGTGTTGCGAAATATTTTTAAATTATTGTGAAATAATAGGAAACATCCACGAAAACCCCGAGTTGTTGGAGGTGGAAGGGTGAACTTTAAATTTACACCGTGTGATGAAGATATAAAGAGTGAGGGTATCAGAGTTTTAACGGGAAAAAACAGGGTTAAGGAGCTTACGTATTCAGACCTTGACCCCATAGCTAAAATTTTTGATAAATTATTATCGGATGATGAAAATAAAGCCTTGGTAGATTATGACAACATTGTAGATTATTTTAAAAGAAAACAAGAATATCAAAGAAACTGGAGGGCGTACTGCCGTGAATAAAGAACTAATAAAGACAAAAATTGAGCATTTAAAAATACTATTAGATAGTGTGATAAGAGATAGAAACGAGAAAGACAAGTTACATTGTCACTTTTGCAATATTAGAGCTGATATTTCACTTATTAAAAAAGAGTTATTGGAGGATCCTAAACATGTTTAACCCGAAGATGATTATACTTAAATTTATAAAAAAGTATATTGAGGGTAATAAATGAGAACGCTTAAAAGCAAAAAAGGGTCATTAGTGAAATTGAGTAGCGGAATTGATTATATAATTGATTTCGATTGGCTAGAGGAGGGGTGTTGTTGTGATTGTGGCCCCGAATACAATTTTGATAACGGTATTACTGTAAGTTGCTGTAAATGTAAAGATAAAACTATAGATCTTTCATGGCGTCTTAATGATATAGTTTAATGAGAAAAAGTAAGTTAAAGGTGGTAGAAAATGACTAAAGAAGAAATGCTTAAATTGGGTAAATATAAATATAAAAAGAGGGATTTGAGCAAATCCCGTTGCTCAAATTGCACTCATTGCACTCATTGCACTGGTTGCACTCATTGCTCTAATTGCACTCATTGCTCTAATTGCACTGGTTGCTCTTATTGCACTGATTGCTCTAATTGCTCTAATTGCTTTGATTGCTTTGATTGCTTTGATTGCACTCATTGCTCTTATTGCACTGATTGCTCTAATTGCTCTAATTGCTTTGATTGCTTTGATTGCTTTGATTGCACTGATAAAACAGATGCACATTTCATGGTTGGGGATTTTCAATTAACGAGGGAAGAATATAGATCTTTCATGGCGTCTTAATGATATAGTTTAATGAGAAAAAGTAAGTTAAAGGTGGAATTAATAATGGAAATACATAGTACAGGGACAGTAAATATTAATATAAACACTAGTGCTAACAAGCCAGATGTAACTACTAGCGCATTAAAAACAGTGTTAGCGTTACAGAAAGTGGGTGATCAGGTTAAAAAAGATGAGGTGTTGCTTAAGGTGAGAGAAATCGAAACACCTAAAGAACTAGCTGATTTTTTGGAAACTTTGACACCGAGGTATTACGAGTATGCTAGAAAACTCACACTCCCAAGGACCCCTGTTTTAAATAGCGAAGAAAAAATGAAACTTATCAAAGCGATCAACATTATTAGAGAATTTGCTTGTGGTCACGATATGGGTGAGGAAAAATGTATAGTCAGTTAAAGGTGATAGAAAATGGATAAAGAAAAAGAATATAGCGAAATTAAATATATAAATGAAGAACTAAAAGGGATTGCACGGGTTGCTCTAGATGCTCTGATTGCCATAGTTGGATGTAAGGTTAAGTTAGAGGAACCCTTATGTACGGAATAGTTGGGAATTTAGTACCTGGATTGATTTGCTCAACACTTTTATCGACAGTGTTAAAACTCACGGAGTTCATAAACATTTCTTGGGTATGGGTGTTATTGCCTATCTGGGGGCCAGTAGCTGTAGTTTTAATTCTAACTCTTATATTTATGTGGGTAAATAGATGACCAACTTGAATAACTACAACCCACAGAGGCTAAAAAAACAAATGCAAAAATTAAAAGATTCACAAAAGCCCAAAAAAGGTAGAGGACTAAACTCAAAGGAAATTGCGAAGCTATTAAGGTCTAAATTAAAAGATGAGGAAAGAAAATTATAATTTACATTATTGTAAATTTAATGTAATATAGTAATATGAATACATTAAGCATAAGTGAAATAAGAAACAAACTTAAAGATAGACGAATAAAGGTTGTTGCTGAAAAAACAGGGTTATGTTACCCAACAATTAAAAAAATAGTTGATAACTTAAATTGCAATCCCACATATAGAACACTACTAGTTTTAAGTAACTATATTAAAAATACATAAGAAAAGGGGATATTGATGACAAGTCAATTGACAATAAAGCAGTTTTTAACTGCTGATAAAACGCTTACGCCTTTGAACGGTAAAATACCAATTAATAAAAACTGGAATAAAGAAGTATGCGACGAAAAAGAAGTACTCAATCACAAGGGTAATATAGGGTGGGTTTTAGGTAGTCAAGATTTAGTTATCGATGTTGACCCAAGAAATGGGGGTGACGTATCTTTTGAATATTTAAAAAAAAATTTAAATATAGATTTACAACCCGCAGTGAGAACGCCTAGAGGCGGTTTTCATGTTTATTTAAAAATACCTGAAAAATATCAAAATAAAAAACTAAAAAAGAATATTGAACCTGAATATAAGGGAATAGATTTTTTAAGTGTAAATCATTACTGTGTTATACCGACAAGTAGTACTGAAATAGGGGTGTACTGCTGGGAAGATGACATATTCGGCGAATTTCATCAAATAGAGGCCTCTGAGCAATTATTGTCACTTTTATTGATTAAAAACAACAATAATTCAACTGATTTAGGTGATTTCGAAGAATTACTTGACCAACAGTCGTATTGGTCAATTGAAAAAATACAGGAAATGTTAATAAAATTAGATCCATCAATGGGTAATGATGAATGGGTCAAAGTTGGCATGGCATTACATAATTGGGATAATGAAAAAGGGCTAGAATTATGGGAAAACTGGTCTAAAGATGGCGACAATTATAGCCCGGACCAAACAGAAAAAAGATGGAAAAGCTTTGATAATACAGGCGGAGTAACATTAGGTACTGTCAATCATATGACTAAGATTGTAGATTTTGACGAAACTCAAGAAAAAGTTAATACATATATAAATCGTATTAAATATGCGACAGAAAAAATATTAGAATTTGAATTAGTACCTGAAATAAAAAAAGAAAACTTTTGTAAATTAAACAAAGAAAAAATAGCTAAAAGTATTCAAGATAGGCACAAAGATTTATCAGATGTTAAACTACCTATACAAAACATAAGAAACATGTTATCCAATAGTGATATTGTTAAAGGTCATTTTATAAATGATGAAGACGTGCCCGAGTGGTGCGCTGATTGGATTTATGTAAACACCCACATGGGTTTTATGAACATTAAAACTTTAGTGTTGCATAAATCAGAGGCGTTTAATGTTGAAAATGGAAAATATGTACCCTCATCTGAAAATGGGACAAAACCATCAGCTACAAAGTATATAAGTGATCGAGGATTTATTGAAAAAGCAGATTCAATAGCTTACTTTCCAAATAATACTAATATTTTATGTAATATTGGGGGTAAAAAAGTTTTAAATTCTTTTAACCCTCGAACTATACCTGTTGAATCTAAAACTTTTACAAGTAAAGGTATAGACTCAATAAAAATAATAAAAACCCACATAAAATTGTTATGTACAACTGATGCCGACTCATACATTTTTACTCAATGGTTGGCACATCAAATACAGTTTCCAGGTAAACAGATATTATGGTCCCCTGTAATTCAATCAATCGAAGGTGTAGGAAAATCATTTTTTGGTGAACTACTACGAGCAGTATTAGGCGATGTTAACGTGGGGGTTGTATCACCGGGCCAAGTTACTTCCGATAATAACGGATGGGCTGTAGGGCGAATAGTAAACGTATTAGAAGAGTTGAGAGTAAAGGGGCATAATAGATACGAAGCTGTAAATGCTTTAAAGCCTTTGATAACAGATAGAATGATACAGGTTACTGATAAATGGGTAACGTCACATATGGCATATAATACTACTAATTACATATGCTGTACTAATTATAAAGATAGTTTGCCTTTAGGTGAAAATGATCGTAGGTGGTGGGTTATTTTCGCTCAAATAGAATCCTTAAAAGAATTGAAAGATTATGTGGGCGAAGACACCAAAACTTATTTTCCCAAATTATTTAGTGCTGTAAGAAATAACGGTACAGAAATAAGGAAATGGTTGCTAGAGTACAAAATAACAGATGAGTTTTTAAATACAAAACAAGCACCTATGACAGATCATAAACAAACCATGATTGCTACTGAGAATGCTTCATGTGAAGGGTTAACGGAAATAAAAGATTTGATAGAAAAAGGAGGGAAATATTACAATAAAGATATTATATCCTCGTCGGATCTCTTTGATGCGGTACTATATGACTACCCTGATCTTGATTTTAAAACTAAACAAAGAAATATAGTTTTAAAAAGGCTGGGCTATATGGCGTTACCTTCACCTATGACAATTGACGGCAAGACACGTAGAATGTGGTCCAAAAAAGTTATAGATTCTAAAAAAGTAAGACAGTTATTGAATTAATTATAGTTTACTTATTTTAAATTATAGTTTACAATTATTTTATATTAAGTAAAGGAGTGAATAAAATGAGTGCTACATGGAGAACGGGAACAGGTGAAACGATTTTGATTTCAGATATGAAAACGTCGCATTTAATAAATTGTATTAATTTTATTAAACGTAATGACTTTGAAATAGAAACTGTTACCGGGCATGTTTGGCATGGCGAAGTTTCTGGTGATGTAGAAGTAATAAATGTATCCGATGAATACAAGGAAATGAAACTTGAATTAGCGAAAAGAGGTAAATAATGAATAAAAAAGAATATCATTTTTGGTTTAGTAAAAAGCAAAAAGAATTGACGGTAACATTTCCGGAGTGTGCCGGCGGAGAGAAAAAAGCAAAACTTATAACCGGTAAAATAGTAGAGTATACAGAATGCACAAAAACTACTAAAGGCTCTAATTTTGACGATTTTGAATATCTAGGAGTAGGTGAAATTTATTCAATAAGAGGCGTTATCCAACAATCATGGCAACAGGAGTAAATAATTTTGGAAAATAAATTTGTTTTAGATATTTATAATTTTTTAAAAAATAAGGCGGCTATTATCTTTTTACTTATTACAATTACAATTGCATGTGTAATTGGATTAGTGGTATTAGCGAATGTAGAATTAATGGACATAAGTATTTTTATAATGTGTGGGTCTATTTTAGCATCGTTGTATCAACAAGATAAAAAATTTCGACCGTTAGTAGAAAGAGTAAAGGAATTAGAGAAATTTGAGAAGTTAGTTGAAACACCCGGCGAGCTACAAACATATAGAGATAATGTTTTTTCTGATATGAAAGAAAATACAGATAATATCAATATTTTGATTGATAGATATAATAGTAATTATAAGAATTTAGGTGGTATGGTTTTTGATAATATTTCATAAATTATAGTTTACTTATTTTAAATTATAGTTTATAATTGTTTCATATTAAATTAAAGAGTAAATAAAAATGATAAACCCGATGACGTTAGCTGATTTTTACAAAATAGGGCATGTAAACCAATACCCAGAGGGAACGGAGTATATATACTCTAATTTCACCCCGAGAAAAAGCCGGATAGAGGGTAGAGATAAAGTTGTTTTATTTGGATTGCAATATTTTATAAAAGAGTATTTAATTAAACAATTCAATGATAATTTTTTCAATCTGGAAAAAGAAGAGGTTTTAAAAAAATATACTAGAAGAATAGGTGCTTCATTAGGATCGCCTGTTAAAACGGATCATATCGAAAAACTGCATGATCTAGGCTACCTACCACTACATATTAAATCAATTTTTGAAGGTTCCACGGGTAAAATGGGTGTTCCATTACTTACTATAGTGAATACTAAACCAGAATTTTTTTGGGTAACTAATTTTATCGAATCGGTAATGTCATGTGTTCTTTGGGGGTGTTGCACCTCTGCTACGACCGCCTTTGAATTTAAGAATCTTTTTGATAAATATGCTGGTTTAACGTCGGATGCACTAGATTTTACAGATTTTCAAGGGCATGATTTTTCTTTTAGAGGGACCTTCGGTGTTGAAGCTGCAATGATGAGTGGGGCAGCTCATTTATTATCATTTAAAGGTACAGACACAATTCCGGCTATTGATTTTTTGGAAGAGTATTATAATGCCGATTGTGAGAAAGAAATGGTGGGGGTTTCTGTTCCTGCTACAGAACATAGCGTCATGTGTGCGGGTGGTAAATTTGACGAGAAACAGACATTTAAAAGATTAATAACAGAAACATACCCTTCTGGAATAGTTAGTATCGTATCTGACACTTGGAATTATTGGGAAGTATTAACCAGGATTCTACCTGAATTGAAAGATATTATTTTAAATCGTAATGGAAAGATTGTTATACGTCCCGATTCTGGCGACCCTGAATTAATTATTTGTGGAGACCCAAACGCGCAAGAAGGAACACCAGAAAATTACGGGACAATCCAGTTGCTTTATAAGGTATTCGGGGGAAAAATTAATAGTAAAGGGTATATGGAATTAAATGAGAAGATAGGCATTATTTATGGAGATAGTATTACCCAAGAAAGAGCAGCTAGTATTTTATCAAACTTAAAAGAACAAGGGGTGGCATCAACTAACATTGTTTTTGGAATAGGTAGCTTTACTTATCAATATGTAACAAGAGACACTTTTAATTTTGCTGTGAAATCAACAAATGCAGTTGTGAAAGGTAAGTCAATTCCAATATTTAAAGATCCGATTACTGATTCTGGAATGAAAAAGTCTGCAAAAGGGTTACTATTGGTGGATGGATACGGAGATCTTCATAATAACGTTAGTGAGGACTTAGAAAAAGGTGGGAGTTTAAAAACCGTATTTAAAGATGGTGAGTTAATAAAAGATTACTCATTGACTGATTTAAGAGACAGCATTAAGAGGTGTAAATAATGATTTCTTTAGAAATGAATGGGAAGACAGTTGATTATAATAAATTTAATTACCCTGCAGGTGAAACACATGTTGAGCATCACGACAAATTAGTAGATGTTGATGCTTATTGTATTAACTTTATTTATGAAAACGATTCTGAAATAGTAGAGCTTTGTCTATTAAAACAAAGCTTGTCATACTTAAAATCTGGAATATCTCTAAATATGCCATATGTACCTTTTAGTAGAGAGGATAGACAGAGGAAAAACAATTGTTTTTCATTAAAATGGTTTTGTGAATTAATAAATGGATTAAACTTTAAAAGCGTAACCATACATGATGCACATTCAGACGTGACTACAGCATTATTAAATAATGTAGTTGAGATACCCCAAGAAGAAATACTATATCCTAGAATAAAACACGATATAGACGAAAATTCAGTAATAGTTTGTCCTGATTCAGGTGCTTTAAAGAAAACCGTTAAGTTGATATCTAAAATTAAAAAAGAAAAAGGCTATCAACTTAAGATGATACAATGCACTAAGAATAGAGATGTAGACACAGGTAATATTACAGATATTACCGTACATAGCCAACATGTTGGAGATAGTCCTTGTGTTATTGTGGATGATATATGTGATGGGGGAGGAACTTTTATTGGTATAGCAAAAAAACTTAAAAAATTAGGTGTTAAACGAATATCATTATGCGCCACGCATGGGTTTTTCACTAAAGGTAAAGATATATTGTTAAAAGAAATTGATGTTATTTACTAATTAGGCATATTAAAAATAATGGATAATACAGCGAAATATTTTTTAGCACTAGTAATAGGAATTGTGTTTTTATTAACAGTGTTAAAACTCTTTTATTTCATAAGCATTTCCTGGATATGGGTATTGACCCCTATTTGGATACCGGTAGCTATATTTTTAATAATGACTCTTATCTTTGCTTGGGGGTACAGATAATTAAAGAAAGGCGTAATATAACTTATAGTTTACTTATTTTAAATTATAGTTTATAATTGTATTATATTAAATTTAAAGGAGTAAATAAAAATGTTAGAACAACAATTAAAAGAATTAATAAAGGCATTAAACGATAATACGCAGGCAATATTAAGTACAAAAGAAGTTAAAGAAAAAGTTAAAGAAAAAGTTAAAGAAAAAGTTAAAGAAGAAGTTAAAGAAAAAGTTAAAGAAAAAGTTAAAGATTTTCCCATAATTCCAAACCTTTCTTATTGTCCCAATTATGTAGAAGTTAAAGAAGTTAAAGAAATAATTACTTTAGAAGAAGTTAAGAAAATAGCAAAAGATAAGATCGCTAACGGGGCACCTAGACAAGATATAAAAAATATGATTATTGAGTTAGGTGGGGAATCGTTAGTTGATTTAGATGTAAAACAACTAACTAAACTTAAAAAACAAATAGAAAAGCTGTAAGGATAAAATGAAAGTTAATCATACAGAAAGAAAACATGCAAAACTTTCAGCGTCAAGCTCAGCCAAGTGGTTAAATTGTCCGGGATCAATTAACGCTGAAAAAGGATATAAAAATGAATCATCAATTTACGCTAACGAGGGAACGTTAGCACATGAATTAGCAGATTTATGTTTAAAAACAGGTAATAACACCGATTTTTATATAGGTAAAACTGTAGATGAAACTGATGCTTTAATAGATGCTGAAATGGCTATATATGTACAGGAATACGTTGATTACGTTTTATCACATGAAACGTCTAACAGTTGTTTATTTACAGAAGAAAAAGTTTCGTTCGATAATGTTGTTCCTGATGGGTTTGGTACAATGGATGCTGCTATAATTGACGACAACACCTCTGTTTGTCATGTATTTGATTTGAAATACGGTAGAGGTGTTAAAGTAAGTGCTATTGAAAACACGCAAGCACAATTATACGCCATTGGGATGCTAAATGAATTAGGTTTTTTAGATGCTATTAAATCTTTTAGATTACATATAGTACAACCTAGAATCAACAACATAGAATATTGGGACATAACATGTACAGATCTTATTAAATTTGGAGAATTTGTAAAAGAAAGGGCGACACTAGCATTAAGTGATAACGCTAAAAGAGTCCCAGGGCATAAACAATGCCAATGGTGTAGAGCTAAATCCGATTGTAAGGTTTTGTATAATTTTACTAAAGAAATTGTGTCTTCTGATTTTGAAAACTTAGAAGATATAGATATAAATGTTTTAAATGATAATGATAAGAAAAATATTCTTGACAATAAGTCGTTAGTTGAATTGTTTTTAAAATCCATTGAAAGCAATGTATTTGAAACACTGATTTCAGGCAAAAAATTTAAAGGATATAAGATAGTTAAAGGGCGATCTATAAGAAAATGGACTGATGAAGCAGAACCGTTTTTGTTTAAAAAATTAAAAAGTAAAGCATTTGAAAAAAAATTAATAGGAATAACAAAAGCTAAAACAGTATTAAGCAAAGAAGATATAGAAAAATTGACCTATAAACCTGAAGGAAAATTGACTTTAGCAAATGAAAAGGACAAAAGGAAAGCCGTAGAAGCAAGCAATAATCTTTTTGAAAATATAGAAGGAGAAATTTAAAATGTATGAACCGATAGTAATAAATAGTGGAAGCGGTAAACCGCAGTCCTCTATTATACAAGCATCGTTTAAATTAAATACGGGAGATGGGTTTAGATTTAAAGTATTAGGTAAAAGCACTAAGCAATAAAAATACAGTTTACTTATTTTAAATTATAGTTTATAATTTAAAATAAGGAGGTAATATTAAAAAGTTAAAGTTAAAGTTAAAGTTAA